>Ga0325414_1001068_pt1 | contig 25373 bp, 18 predicted proteins | sample PopdelMetagenome_8_FD_206183 | JGI IMG/M metagenome (GOLD analysis project Ga0325414, IMG submission 206183) | Populus deltoides microbial communities from Bellville, Georgia, United States - Leaf-PdKOR-R3 | ecosystem: Host-associated > Plants > Phyllosphere > Phylloplane/Leaf | place: USA... | reverse complement strand
ATACACCTTGAACTTGAATGATCAAGTTCATGCGTCTCAGATCTAACATGTACGTTAGATCCATACTACAACTACCAAGCTAAATGCCCTGAATTTAGTATTTGTGATAGATCTATGCGTTTTAAAGAACCAAACAAAACTAAATAAAAAGTTGACTCATCACTAATCTATAAAAACTATCTACATAATGGAGCGTAGTTGATATCTTCTACCACTCACTACATTTACTTGAATAATGAAAATGTTTTTTTTTTCTTTTAATGGAAAAGACATTTTAACTTTATCTTCAATTACTTTATATAAATGTTTCCTTCTATCTTAGATATTGGGTTTTGAAAACACCGCTAAATTTATTAAATTAGTGTAAAACTTGATTTAATTCAACATTATAATTCGAGGTGCTATAATAATGTGAAAAAAAAGAATAAAAAAACTAGATGATGGCGACCACATATCAAGAATTGCAGACATCACGTGGTGCACTTTCATCATCATTATTATTGGCATAATAATGTTTGTTGTATTAATTTTTAATTGTTTAATTGTTTACTATATGTTAAAATTTCAAGATCTTCAAAGATTGGGAAGATCTTCATATAAGGATCTAAAGTTACTATGGGACCGTCTTTATTTTCCTATTTGGATTTTTTTATTTATATTAAGAATTTCAATTTAATTAGTATTTTATTATTTAAAAATATTAATGGTAGATTGATTCTATTAGTCAGGCCAATTTTAAGTATAAATTATTTTTTATACAAAATTTTAAATTTAGAATTAATAAAAATAAAAATATTTAGTTTATTTTTTATTCAATTATACATATTATTGTTTAGATTTTTTATAAATGTTTAGAGATTTTCTCTATTTCGCTACGATGTTAACCTTAAGGTTTAAGTGTGTGGAAAAATAGTCGCAATTGTTTTTTAAAATGTTTTCACTAAGAAAATATATTAAAATAATATATATTTATTTTTTAAATTCTTTTTTTACATTAGCATATATTAAAATAATTCAAAAATACTAAAAAAATTAATTTAAAAAAAATCAAAATTTATAAAAAAACCCGATTAAAATGTTGTACCAAACACCCTCTTAGTTTTATCTTTATGTTTTAAAAATAATTCTTAACATTAGGAAACCAAAACAATCTATATATATATATATATATATATATATATATATATATATATATATATATATATATATATATATTATAAAAAAATTATAATTTTTAAAAATTATAGTCGAAATGCTCCGCTTTAGTTTTAGAAGTGAATCAGCTCTCAAATTGATACAAATAGCTGCTACAATGGCCTTTCTTTAATATTTTATTTACACCATTCTACACAATATTTTCTTTTGTACATTCTTGGAACCCTCTTCGCCTTCCACACAAATCCAGGATTTTGGTGAAACTGCTGAGAGAGAAAATGAAGAGCTAGCTTTCCAAAGGCCATGCTAAAAACTACAAATAAGTGATCTCTCCCTTTCCAGAAGTTAAAGGCTTTTGGGATGTTCCGTCCTTGGGAAGACTCATGTCAGTTCAAGAACACTTCTAGCCTCACTCCACTGATATATTTTTAGCCAGCTTTCCAAAAACGAAGGAAATCTTTGGTTAATGTTCTCTGAATCTCTCCTTTTCTCCTTCAAGAGCTTCTTGTTCTCTAAATTGAGTTTTTTCTATGCATTCCATTATTTTATTTAGCGGGTATCTGAGAGTGTAATAATGATTACAGTTTAAAGTATTTTTTGTTAAATATATCAAAATAATATATTTTTTTAAATTTTTTTATTATTCATCTTTTACATCAACACAAATAAAAAAACAATTAGAAAACGCAAGATTACATCAATGCTAAATGCAATTTCAATCTCTCTCTCTCTCTCTCTCTCTCTCACACACACACACGATCCACCTCTGGTGTCAAATGCATACTGATGTTCCACAGCGAGCCACTATCTATTATGTAAAATCTCAACAAGTGAGAAATGTCATAGATCAATTGGTCTAATTTACGGGGACAGAGTTGTGGAGTTGGGGGCTGTAAATATTCCTCAAAAGATCGAGTCTTAAGGTCTCGGAGCAATTATACGACGGGGGGGAAATAAAATGCTACAAGGGTTAGCAGTGCTGAAGGTCTCTAATCAAGTTTTACACTAATCGGAGATTGTAAATCTTTGTGCTGAAGGTCTCATAATATATCTATAACTCATGAGTTTTTTTTTTGTAAAAATAAGGTTTGCAGTGTAATTATCCTAATAACATTGATAAGAAATAAATATCTCTTATCTAATGGGAATATGGTGGGTCCTCAAATAACTTTTATACATCTAAAAAGACATAGGGAGATTAAAGTTTAAGACGTCAAGTGTACCTAAACCTATAAAGATCAAGTTTTTTATTGAGATTAGATCCAAGTGAGGTTTGTCATTCCCCTGAACATGAGAAGGGAGAATGGTCATTATCTTGGACTTAGCTAGTTGTCAAATCTAAGCACCTTGGGTCTGACATGCGTGTCAGACCTACACTACCTTAAACTTGGCGCACTACCAAGTCCAAGCGTCTCGGGTCTAACATGCATGCCAACCCACGCTACGTTGGACTTGGTGTGCTATCAAGTCTAAGCGTCTTGGGTCTGATATGCGTGTTTGACCGATGTTATCTTAGGCTTGACGCATTACTATGTTCAAGCACCTTGAACTTGAATGATTCTCAAGTCCATGCGTCTTAAATCTAACATGTACGTCAGATCCGTACTACCACTACCAAGCTTAAATAACCTGAATTTAGTATTTATGCTAGATCTATGCATTTTAAAGAACCAAACAAAAACTAAATAAAAAGTTGACTTATCACTAATCTATAAAAACTATCTGCATAATGGAGCGTAGTTGATATCTTCTACCACTCACTACATTTACTTGAATAATGAAAATGTTTTTTTTTTAATGGAAAAGACATTTTAACTTTATCTTCAATTACTTTATATAAATGTTTCATTCTATCTTAGATATTGGGTTTTGAAAACACCATCAGGCTAAATTTATTATCGAATATAAAATGTATTTATTTTTATATTTTCAAAAAAAATTTTGAATTTTTTTATTTTAATTATATTTTTGCATTTTGTGTTAATATTAAAAGTAAATTTTTTAAAAAATTATTTTGATATATTTTTAAATTAAAATATTATAAAAAGCGACCCCTAAATCAATAACAACAAGATTTAATACAAAACAATTCTAATTGCATCAGCTGAGAGGTGATCAAGAATACTAAAATAGTGTAAATTTTGACTTAATTCAATTATTAGAATTGGGGGCGTAACAATTTGAAAGAAAAAGGAAGAAAAGAAGGGCAAACAGTACAAATAACTTGGATAATGGTGACCAAATATTTGTAATTTGAGACATCAAGTTCTCGCAAGGAAATAGTTAATAGTGCCAATAATTAATCTGCTCTCAACTTGCTACAAATCGCTGCCATAACCACATATTCAAAAAACAAATATTTCTTACTAGTTTAGAAATATTATTTTTAAGATATTTATTGTAAAAGATATTTTTTAAAAAAATTATATTTTTTAAATTAATTTTTTTAATGATTTTAAATTATTTTAATGTATTGAAATAAAAAATAATTTTTAAAATATAAAAAAAAAATTTAAAATTATTTTAAATATATTTTTTAAAAAAATCCTTTTAAAAACAGCGTTATAACCTTCCCAAACTTCACATCCCCAAATTATTGAATTGCCATTTAAAGCTTGTAAGAGAAACCACACGGTCACGCTAAAGATTTGCCATCGAATATAATATGAAATAAAACCCAATTGCATCAGCGGACATGTGATCAATAATATTAAAATATGGTAATAGTTGATGGGGCCGCAAATTAAACCAGCTCTCAACTCGCTACAAATAGCTGCAATGGCCTTTCATTCTACGTTATATTTTCATTTTTTACATTCATGGAATCCTCTTTGCCTTCCACCCAAATCTGGGATTCTGGTGACAGTGCTGAGAGGAAAAATGAAGCTAAAAATTACAATGAAGTGATGTCCACCTTTCCGAGAGTTAAAGGCTTGAATGGGTATGATTATTACCTGTACCAAGGCTTTTTTTACGCTCCCTTCTTCTTGGAAGGACTCATGGCTGTTCAAGAATGCTTCAATCCTCAATCCACTGATATATTTGTCGCCAGTTGTCCAAAAACTGGCACAACTTGGCTTAAGGCCCTCACTTTTGCTATTTTCACACGATCCCGTTTAAGTGGTTCAACAACTAGTTCTTTACTTGCCAAGATGCCACATGACTGTGTTCCTTTGTTGGAATATGACCTTGCTCAAAACCCCAGTAATCGGGACTTGGCAATTCCTCTGGTATCTACTCATGTTCCTTACAGTTGTTTACCTAAATCTATCATTTCTTCTAGTTGCAAGATTATTTACATTTGCAGGGACGCAAAGGATGCTTTTGTTTCTTTGTGGTACTTTCTTGCCAGGCTGCAAATGTCGAAAAATGTTGAACCTCTTCCTCTGGAAGAGGCCTTTGAGTTGTTCTGCAATGGAATTGCAAATTTTGGACCATATTGGGACCATGTTTTAGGGTATTGGAGAGCAAGCTTAGAGTTCCCTGAGAAGATACTGTTCTTGACATACGAGGAAATGAAGAAAGACACCGCTGCTCATGCTAAGAAACTAGCTGAGTTCATGGGTTGTTCTTTCACCTTAGAGGAAGAGGAGGGAGGGGAGGTGCAAAAGATAATAAGCATGTGTAGTTTTGAGAAGTTGAGCAACTTGGAGGTGAATAAAAATGGGAAGCACCGTCTAGACACACCAATTGCTATTCAAAATAGTTTTTACTTCAGGAAAGGTGAGATAGGCGACTGGGCAAATCACTTGACACCTGAAATGGGAGCGCGTCTAGATGACATAATGGAGCGGAAGCTCAAGGGTTCGGGCTTGAAGCTGCCCAGGTGACTGTGCCTGGGGTCTCATTTGCATATGATTATTGCCGATGTGGGTTCATCAAAAGATGTTATCAGCATGTTGTGAAACAGAAACTGTGTATCCCAATAAATACCCTCTCTGTTCATAGCAAGTATTCACATTTTGTGAATCTTCCATGTGAATAAGCAATATTATTTTGTGAATCTGTGTTTGTGACTTTCATTGATTTCCTTGCATGTTTGTAAGAATTCAAAATGGGATTCGTTTTTTTTTTTTTTAAACACAAGTGCATGCATTCCATTCATCAGTTTGATAAAAAAATAAATTTACTCTAATATATAATATTAGAGTGTTTTCTTCACAGAAATTGCAGTGTGTTTTTCTTCACCGCTATACATGTTTGAAAAGAACCGAGACAGCCATACATGAGGGCGGAGCAAAGACCAACCGAGACAACCATCCATAGGCGGCTCATCTGCTGAAAGGATCTCGAAATGCCTTGTAATTGGTTAAAATAAAAAGATCAAGATCTGTAGGAGAACTCGTGTTTTCCACTCCTAAAATAAGCCCAGTTGCCGGCTTCATTTGCAACAGAGACACATAAAGAATCTGAAAGCAGTTTTTATGCACTATCATTAGAATAATTTGACCAGTCAGAATGATTTTTCACCCCTACTAGGCTCAGATCACAATTCTTCTTACTTCAAACAAATCTTTTGGAACCGATATGTGGAGGGATGGCTTGATTTATACCGGAGATTTTGATGGAAACTTAAAGAAGCGTGGCTTAATTATACCTTGGATGCGCAAATTGATTACAGGGAAAAAATGATAGAAAGTGAGTTGCAGGGAATGTAAAAGGCATTAGTAAACTCAACACCTTTCAGGGCATCGTTCCTTGGTTTGCTCCCTTTTATTTCTTATTTTGTTTTTCCAGCCATTGTCTAATGCTTTTCTTACTCGCAGACTGGTCTCTGCAGAGAATGAGAAAGCACAAACTCTTTAAGAGAAGATATTCTCCGGCAATGGCATCAAACAGAAAAGTCCGACGTTAACTAAATGAGTTGATGGATCTCTTGTCTGAATATAGAAGTGCAGAAACTAACCTTGACCAAAAACCCCCATGCTACCAACTACATCTCAACAAGCAACAAATCAAATGAATTGTGATCCGCCAGTAAAGTACAGCGAATGGACACTGCCCCAGCAATAGATCATACAAGTTCTGACCAACCGGTGAAAGATCATCAGGACCCTACCCCATTATAACCAATGAAGCAGACCATACTCCATTGACAATTCATCAAATAGATTTGTGCCGTTCACCACTGCATTTTTAAATAAGATCTATGAACTCAAAAAAAAATATCTCTCTAGAAAACTAACCTTGAACTCTTAACTAGGAGAAAAACGAAGGAAAATTAGAGCTTATAACATAGGAAACTAAGCTGAAAACTGAGATCAAAAAAAGCGTAAGAAATTTTGTAAAATTTTCCAGAAACACTCCTTTATCCCCTTCATAGAGGATTTTGAAACAAAAACCATTATATAACTAATTCTAGTAGTTATTAAAAATTAATTCTTGCCATTATCAATTTTAATTACCTGCTATAAATTGAAATTAAACCTGATATTTAGCTGAAAAAATTGTTTAAATTGGAGAAACTACTCAGACTTTATATTTATTAACGGTACAAACTAAAGGGTTAAAGAGAAAAAAAAAATTATTTAAGGGTCCAAAAAACTATAAACTCATACCCAAATTCAAAATATATTGGTAAAAAATAATTCTTTGTAGTTTAAGAAATTACAGTAAAATCATACTCGGGACTATCCAAGTCAATTTAACACATGTGACTTTAGCTGAAAGCTCATTTTACTGAAGTTTTTCCTTTTCTAAAAGCTTGTGTTTTTTAAGTTCAATTTCAACTTTTTTTTTATATTCTCAATATATAATTAACAAGAAAAAAAAATTTATGTGAGATTAAGATTTTGAATTTCATAAAAATATGTTTATTAATGATTTTTTAAGATCAATATCTTATTTTTTTTATAATTTATTTTAATCATTTTAATATACAATGTTAAAGAGATTTGGTTAAATAATAAATTCTAATAAAATTTTAATCCTAAAAATAAGTAGATCTTATTTTTTATTTAATCTCAAATGTATTTATTTTTCATGTTTTAAAAAAAAATTCCGATATATATATTGTAAATATTCAAAATATGGCCGTCACCCTTGTTAGCTTGCTATTTATCGAAGTATTATCGCCAAATCCACACAAGCAAGGCAAGCTACACTGCATATTCGTTTTATTATACACTGTTTTTCGTGTAAAATATTTAAATATTACAAACATGATTTTTTATATAAAAAAAATTAATAGCTCGCTAAATAAATTAGTTTTATTTGAATCATATAAAAATATAATTAAATAAAAAAAATAAAAATAAAATAGCAATACCGATAAACTGAGAAAAAAACCTTCATCCAAGAATTAAAAAAAATAATGTTGTTTAATTTCTATCTAATTAAATATAAAATAATGAAATAAAATAAGAAAATGGATAAAAAAAATTAGCGTAAGCTAACCGAGCTAATATGATAAACATGTAATATGGGTATTAAAGAATGAGCCAGTCCAATTTAACCACCAAACCATGTTCTAGAACATGAAGTCGGGATAATCAGATAGAAAAAAAAATTAAAGAAAATCACAGAACCATTTATTTATATATATATATATAAAAAAAACAATATCAAACAACGATGTTGGAAAAAGAAATAAGCCAAAAAATATCAACTCTTATTAACTTTTTAAACTTATGACTTGAATCTATAAGAAATGAAGTGTTAAAGCATGAAATTGAAAGAAAAATTACACAAAAATATTCAAAATAAGACAAAATAGCAATAAAGAGAATGATGGTTGAAATTGAAATAAAAAATAAATTAAAGGGCGACAAAAAAATTTCAATTTGAAGGTTAAATTGAAAAGAATAAAAACATTAAGAAAATGATAAAAAAAAAATAAGGACCAAGATAAGAAAAATAACATTAAAAACTTGGATTGAATTGTGAAATTAAAAACAATAAAAAATTATAAAAAGACTACAATGACAAACCGCTCGACCTCCACCTACATGTATCATATCATGAGGAAGAGGAAGTAGTGGTGCTTCCAACAACACGATAGAAGGTCTGATTTTACAACCAGAGTCATTGCACACTCTGCTTGAAAATGCACGGGCAGCTTTTTAATTTTAATATTGTTTATCTTTTGTTAAAAAATCATAATACCCTCTACAAAAAAAAAATAAATAAATAAAACAACATGAAAAAAACAAAACCCTTGACCTAAATCTTTTTTTTTTACTTCAAGGATATCTAAGTAAGTTTATTGTACGTTCAGAAGTCAAAAATATTTTTACTGTTAAAAAAAAAACCCTCAATTGTTATTTGATTAAACCATAATTACACTGTTATCATTCACATACCAATAAGGCTATAGCTACAGTAAATGGCACTGTAAACATCACCCTTCCGTTTTTCTGTGTAAAACCAGGCTAACATCGTCAATCTCTAGTCATATCAATCCATTACATGGCCCGGTAATGTTAGACCCATAATTAAACCTGCTTCTACTGTATTTCAATTTTGGCAAATTAAGCTTTCCTTTTAACATAAGCTGATGATTCATGATCAGGAACTTGTCTGCTGTGACAAGAGTCTTGGGGAAGCTGCCTTTTGTATCATTGTCGGAGGTGCAATCTAGCAAACCTAGGATTTGATAACAAAGATTTGGCAGGGAGTCTTGGTAACGTTTCTACAAAAGATTATGCAATCAAGCACTACATATGGAATCATGGCTAGCATCACTCTCTTTGTATAATAAACTCTCTGATAATGATCGTGTGATGAGATGTTCATGACACTCTTTTATCCCTCAACGGTGGTATAGTTTAGCTTTCACCCAAAACATTTTTCCCTGCCAGTGTCGCCTCGGGAAACATCCGATTGCAATACATAATATAAACTTTGAAGAGAGCGTACAGATAGATGTGTCATGCACAAAGAGATACAATTTGATTCTGCTTTCATTACTGTATACAAAGCGTATCGCGTCTCGGCCTAGGTCATACAAAAAGAATGATATGGAATATGGGTAAAAGGAAAGAAAAGAAAGTGGGGAAGTCTGGAAAAGGTAAATCAGTCCAATGCAGGCTTGCAGTCAGTTCCCTGGTGTCCTACGACAAGCTAAAACCATCTGTGTACAAAAAAGACTTGACCTGAAAGAAAAAAAGGCTGTACAAAGCTTTGCATTTCTGGTACTTTCCATCATGCTCTACATGATTCAATCACATTGCTCACATCTACATGAGTAACCAGAAAAGCAAGTATTTCATCGGATTCTACATGATTCGATCACTTCGCTCACAGCTTTATGAGTCTCTGGTGATATCATGTTCAATGTCAAGTGAAATGCCTGGAGAAAGCAAAATGTATAATTTATTAGAGAGAAATAATAGCCTACTTCTTTGTTTTCACTCTTGCATGTACATGTCACAGCGTGCTAGCTAGCTACAATGCAAGGAACGTAGTGATTATTTTACCAAAATGCTCCTTGATCCATTTTTTATATAATGCAATGCTTCTTTTCGGAAAAAAAAAAAAAAAACAAAGAATGTTGATGCAGGGAGGACATGGATTTCAAAGTTGCAACTAATCTCATGCCTTGATGTACCCTAGGACAAAAAAGAAAAGAACAAAACATACCACAAATCTCTCCAACACAGGAACAAGGATAGCCAGGTTGTGATTCGGGAGGCAGTCAGCAATGGAATCATGTATGCTCTTGCTGTCAGTGAACAAGGACAATTTGAGAAACATCAGACCAAAAAGAATGTGCAAGAACAAAAGGATGGAGCACAGCAAACCTTTCAGTTGATAGGAATGCAAGTAGCAGTGCTGAATAAGCTTCAACAATCATCTTCTCTGCTTCCTTCTCTCCTTGTAATACAGCTGCCTCATCATTCTGTACAATTCCCAATAACATTAAAATTTTGGAAACATAAATTACAATTCAATTTATTCAAATTGAATCTTACAGTATTAGGAAAATGAACAAGAATAAACATTAAATATTACTCTATTATTTGCATGTATCTCCACATACGTGTGTAAACAAATTGCATTTAATAAAATTCCTAGAAATTAAGCAGGTTGCTCACCCAAGACACGATGTTTCCTTCTCCAGCTGCATCACCTGCACCTTGGTTGGCTAGAAAGATGGAGCACAGTAGTGGAATTACATCCTTGCGATTCTCATCTTCTGACCCTTCTGAGCTTGACAGCCAAATACTTGTTGCAGCAAGCCTTGATCTGCAATTGACTTTAACCATAAATTTTGGCAGGCAATAAACATCACAATTACTTTTTCCACCAGAAAATTAAGAATATATAAAGAAACATGAACCATATGCCTCCGATACGATCAAAAGAAGGAAACCCTAATGAGCAGACTGCTACTTAATTGAGAGATCTAATCATCAAAAAGATATCCAAGTGGGGTTAAGCCAGTCCATAAAATGATGGGCAATTGCTAAAATTCATCAAATGCAAATCTGAATAGATATTATTGGAGTGTTCAAAATAAGAACATCTTCTCATCTAACATGAAAAATAAAGAATTGGAAATTTCACAGCAATTTGAATGTAATCAGTCAATAGCACAAGGAATCTAGGTAATACAAGGAGAAAGTTGGTTTGAGGAATTGTTGCTTAAATACAAGCACAAGTGACACTTCCAAAGGATGGTCAGAAAGCAACACCAATACAAGTTCAATCCAATACATGCAGTATCCATCTAAAATCAAATTTTCAGAAATTCCTAGGATGTATAAATCTACTCGTATCATACTTACAAAGATAATAGTTAACATGAAGGAAAGCTTCAGCAGGTTTAAAGCAACACAGCGAGGATAATAAATCAAGTTTCAATAGGTTAAATTCATAATAGCAAGAAAGAACAAATAAGTATTTCACTGTGCCATCCACCAATTGCAAGTAAACAATATATGCATTAGAGCAGTGATTATAGGGCAAGTAAAATTGACCTGTTATCCCCGTCCTTTTCTACCAAGTTCACAAGCAGGCCCAATATAGCAACAAGCAAATCCAACTCTTGATCAGTAAGATGAATATCATTCTGATTTTCAAGTGGAATGCTTGAACTGTCCTCTTGCAGCTCACCAAAGAAAGATATAGATGAACTGAACAAAGGGAAGTGGCCGGCAATCAATGAAGACATAGTCTCCAGTCCTCCACAAGCAGCAATTTGTTGACAGCCAATAGGATTGTCATTTGTTAAATTCATTAGAACCTGCCAAGAAAAGATTCTGACTACAAAGGCAAAAAAAGGGCATATGCAGCAACCTTCTCTTACTTTGACAGAAGAAAAGAAGGAATGGAACATGGAAGAAATTCCTCAAAATGGTTCAGAGGAATACCTTAATAGCAGTGAGAAGACAGTCTGCCAAAAGGCTGGAATGTTCTTCATCAGGAACATTGCAATAAGAGCTTTTCTGTGAATGATGATGTTCCCTGTTACTTGATTTGTGTAGGCCATTTCCACCATTACTTGATTCTTCCTGACTCATTAGCTTATATTGACACCCATTTTCAACTTCTCTGGGGGTTACCCTACTATTTTGAGTTCGAGAGATTTTTCGTTTCCCAGATAGCAAGTCCCACTTTGTGGGCTGAAAATCATCTTCATCAAATGCATAAGGATCTTGGCTATCATCTAACAAGTCACTGCAGGCATCTTTTGTACAATTAGTTTTTTCAACAAGACCAAATTTGGTCCTTGACCTATTACTATCATAACTCCTTAATGTCTCACTACATGAACTGGGCATGGAAGGGACTCTCATCTTCAGTTGACAAGTATTTTTCATAAATCGTGTGGCAGTTTCAGAACTGGAGGCAGAAAGACTCAACCGAGCAATGGAATTCTGAGATACATTTAAGCGTTTCCCAGAGGAGGTCCTCTCTTCATTGCAGCAATCTGTAGAAGAACTGATACAAATAACCCCATTGCTGTCTACTGCTAATACAATTAAAGATGCATCATTAGTAAGAGAGAAAGAGAAAGAGGAACAGCTGCCAAACAGAAACACTACAGTGATATTAGGCTACCACACACCTCTGTCATCGTTAATCAAGGCCAAATCAGAAGCATTATCACTCCTTTCAGAAAGACTACAATGGTTTCCATCAATGCAAGCAGTGGGAGAACTCTTAAGTAGATGAAGACCTAAAAAACAATGCCATCAATCATCAGAAAACATGCCAGACAAAAGAAATCTAGTTAAGAACCGGAAACAGACAGAACAAGAAAGCACTGTTACTGGATAGAATTTTTATGATGCTTATTATGATTTTGGTAAAAGATAGCCGATGCCCATGAGAATATGAGTTCCCCCTCATTCCAAGCAGATGAGTCTGTATTAAAGAAGAAAATAATGAACATTAAAATCCAATAACTCAGCTTCAAATGGCATTTTAAATCCCAATAACTAAGTAGAGGAAGAATAAACAGGAGAAGAATAACATAATAAAATCACGTTTGATTGCACCTGATTATCGTTACTCAAAAATGTAGCATTTTCCATAATTTTCAAGCATTTCAGAAGCAGCACCAGGCTCAAGTGACACATGTCATCTTTTGTATCCTGAATGGAAGATGAATTATGTTTTGTCGACCTCTGCAAATAAATTTGTGTTCAATAGTTACCATCTCCAAACAATCACTAATTAGAATGTCAAAGACAGAAATGGACTGAGAAGGCATGAATTTATTATCAGGGATGGTGACTCAATTTAGAATAAGTAAATCACAAGAAGACTTCCATATACAAAACAGATGCATGTCATCTTTTGCATCCTGAATGGAAGGTGAATTATGTTCTGTCCACCTCTGCAAATAAATTTGTGTTCAATAGTTACCAACTCCAAACAACCATTCACTATTTAGAATGTCAAAGACAGAAATGGATCGAGATAGGAATGAATTTATTATCAGGTATAATGACTCAATTTAGAATAAGTAAATCACAAGAAGACTTCCGTATACAAAAGAAACTGTACTGATAAGCAAGTTAATGTGCCACCATGGTTTAGGATCTGCTTTAGATCTTATAAGGTGAAAGTAAAACACAGGGAAATGCATGCATGCACACCACATATAAGGTGAAAGTAAAACACAGCGCAGTGCTATAATGCTAAATGTGAGAACCAGAGATTAATAAGCAATGCTGAAAATTTTATCATGCATAAGATGAGAAAAGCATATGACAGATTTTTCCCACAATTGAATACATTAATTGAGCACAGATTTCCCAGTTGCAAACTGTTCCTCATTTCTCAAATGATTAACTAGAATAAGAGTTGCACTTAAACTTTAAAGCAACATATAAGCTCTTGATTTTTTGTGAATTGCTGAAAGATGAAACAAACATACAAGCTCACACCTCTATAACAGAGTGACAGTTCATGGTGACCTCAAAGACAGCATCAAGTCCTCCATGCTCTCGTAACTTTTCCTTAAAGCCCCCCCCTGTCTTCCTTACCATGCCAGATGTATCTGAATGAATGCAACCCACACAGTGAAATAAATAAGCAATCAGAAAAGGAGAGAGAGAGAGTGTGCACACGCATGCATGAGCATGCATGCAAGGTTCTATTGCTTAGAGAAAGACTTGCACATATGGCACTGCATATACATATGATTATGGGTTTTGCTAACTTGTCTGTATTTGAGCGAGTTAGCATTGTGACCATTTTTCTATGATAAAAATATTACGAGTGCCTTTTATATTGAAATTAAAATGTGGGTAGAATTGTAATTTCATGGGGTGTTTCTTATTGCTTCTCCATCCTTGGTTTAGAAATTTTTGCAGTCAAAAGAAAAAAAATTAATTTCACCTCCCAATCACTTCCTTATCTAGAACAAAGGAGCAAATCTCTCCCTAATAACAAGTGCTTGTTTCCCACTAGAGATTCCGAACTGTTTTAGTTTTCATTATGTTTCTTATTTCATGAATTCCTAGAGAGAGATTGAGATAAAAAGATTATCCAATGATCAAACAAAATGCTGCCATCTAATGAATCATGCTTAAAAAGACTTGCTTGTTTCTTCCATAAAATGGAATCTGTTTATGTACAAGATGAGTAATTATCAAACACTGATAATGGGCTTCCAAAACCATTTTCTTTACCAAGAAACTATCATCCAGATATGAAAGAGCTGCTGCATACAATTTTAATAGAATTTAGGTTTCAAACGAAAGGGATAAAGATTTGATAGATTAGCCAACTAGCTCACAAAAACACAAAAGCCTCAGCAACATTAATTTAAAACATAAACATGTACTCCAGACAGAGAACTGGGCATTTCCACCTATCTGAGATTACATTTGTACCCTCAATTAATTTTTCAATACAAAATGCACTCAAGGGGTATTTTTGTTATGGAAAAATGGGCAGAATGCTAACTTGCTCTAGTTAAGATCATGCAAAACAATCACTAAGCATTTGAAAAATAGCATCCCAAATCCTCAACCAACTTATCATGCAATTCTTGAAAGCACGTTGCATGCACAATGGCCTGCATTCTTCTTGTTCCATGATAAAAAAAATCATAAATTTCAATAGAAAATGTCCATATAGAATAATTAAGTTAAAGAAGCCTGTAATAAACAGCAATATGCAAAACGCGTTTGTGCCTACATCATTTTTAACTCAAGTAATTAATAAATATCTAAAAACAAAACTACAACAGCATGTAATCAAACAAAAATAGACACCACTGAAACTTGCAAATAAAAATGCCAAAGAAATTATTAAGACATGCTGTTCATTACATAATGGTGTATTTTAGATCTATTTCAAGAAGATAAGTCAGAAAAAAGAAGCAGAAGTAATGAAAAGCTAGTGTAAAAACATTTGCATCAACAATATCAGCTTTATAATAAATGGTATCCAGGAATTTATTCATAGTTCCGATTAACAAAACCACTATTCATCCTTTGATAAAAATAAACCATTAGGAAACTAATAAATGGCAGGCTGCGTATGGAAAGTATGCAACAGAAATGAAAAACTAACACTTCATTATCGACAGAATTGGAAGATATGATATCAAGCATACCTTCAAAAGATATCTTAGATAAACAAGCTTTCTCCATGGACAACAATGCAATCCATTTTGGAGTCAATTCTGGCCTCTCCGTTCTACTATCATCACCGGAATGTGACTTCATGTCCTTGCAATTAACAAGAATTTCCTGAACTTTGGCAGCAATGGCAGTAGAGCTAGAATCTGCCAGCTTACTTGTATCTCGTAAGATGTCAGAATCCTTGCGTAATGCTAAAAGCTTACTGCCTATATTTCGAGTCTTATCTTCAGTGGCAGTAGAAATGATGGGTTTTAACAATTTAATAAGAAAACGAATGCAAGGTGGTGACTCTAAAATGTGTTCATCTTGACCCTGAAACAGTGAAATTAAAGCTGTCAAAACTATTCTGATGGGTGACAATATACATGGAGAAAACGAGTTCCAGCCTTGAGAATCAAATAAACAAACAAGAAATAACCTACTACAAGCAGCAGCATGTGATTTGAGAGCATTACAACGTTTGAAAACTGAAACTGATGAGTTGTGCTTGTACAAACATAGAACTCCATGTGAACTTAATTATCAGTAAAGTTACAGATTCTACTTGCTATTATTATGTCTCTCAAAATAACTGATGTCAGTCATTGCCTTTTATCCATGCCCAGACAACTAAAGACAACAAAACCGTATCTAAGAACTCAGAGGGAGGTAATGCTGAATTCCCAATTGCCTTTGTATAGATTTCAGAGGTTCGTTTTGAGGTTTTCAACAAAACATGTACACGCACAAGAGAGTGCAGAAAGAAAAGGTATAAAACATAAAAGAACTTACATCACTCGTCAAAACATAGAAGAGTGCAGCAGCAGCCAGATTGCTTGTTGAGTCATCAAAGCTGAGGCCCAGAATAGCATCAATTATTGTCTTGGCCATCCTGAAAGCACAAAACTTTAGAATTTTAACATGCAACAGAAATAAGACATGAAACTTGAGGCCGGTAAAATGAGAATAGTAAATACATGATAGCAGACCAACAAAGGAGTGATTTTGTGTGCATAAACCAAAACATCTAACAGGAGAACCCAACATGCTGTTTTTCATTCACCAAATGGTATAGGGAGTAATAAGTAGAATTCATAACTTTCACTTCTCAGAGATCTTCCTACTTTTGGATATGCATACTGAACTCCCATATTAAATTTAATTTTAAAATATTCCGCTCATTCCTTGATTAGGTACTTCAAAGCTTAAACAGAAAACCCATAAACCATTACAAAAACCAACAAATGACATAAATTCCAAACGCATAGTAAAACAAAGTACCAAATTCCAAAACCAAAGCAAGATCACCCACGAAACAACCCATCTCTTTAATTTCAAGAACTTCAAACAGTCCAACAACTACACTCAAAATGAAACAGAACACTCTCCAAGAAGCCATAAGAAGATCAGGAATTTCAAAACTCAACAAGAAATTCTACAAAACACCCATGTAAAAGAAACAAAAAAATAATTCAAGAACTCACGATACCCTTTAAACTACACTAGAAAAATTCAAAACGAAGACTCGAGAACCCATCAACCGAAAACAACTCTTTGAAATGCCAATAACCTCTCCCCATCAAAAACCTTCCTAAACAATCCCAACAATTTCTAACGCAATAACCCTCAATTCAGTCTTTCTGCAGCCTTTCAAGAACTCAAAAAGTCCCGACAATTTCTAAAGCGACAACCATCAATTAAATCTTTCTAAATTCAAATCCGCCTTTTTTTCCAAATTCAAGAACTCACAGAATCCCCAGGACCATTTCAAAAATTCAAAAACATGAAATAATTCCAAATTCAATCTTTAAGCATCACAAAACAAAAAACAAAACAAAACCTACATACCCTTGAGCCCTCAAAAGCCGTCTCTGTTGTTGAGTCCCACAAATCCCTAACAAAGACAACAAACTAGCTCTCTTAATTCTCAAAGGTTGTCCTTTCTTTAACCCATCAAGTGCAAAATTAACCTCATCAACATGCTCCATCATTTCCCCAAATTCTTGAGCCTCCATTAACGTCGTCGAGCTAGTCAAAAGATTAGAATTCCCAATACCGTTTCTCTCAGATTTTGACTTACTACGCCTCGGCTTCTTCGATTTTCTTGGGACGACGCCGTTCGGGATGGGATTGTCGTCGAAATTGTAGGGATCGAGATCGAGAGAATAAGAGGTGGATTCTTGAGAAGAGAAAGGGAAGTTATGGCTTAAGAAATCTTGATTAGATTGGTTAGTTTCTTGAGAGAGAGAAAAGGAGTCGCTGAAGGAGTAATTATGGTCAGCAACGTCGTCGTCTAATGAATCTGAATAGGTTCTCGTTAGGCTTCCTCCGTCTCTGTTTCGCCGACCGTACGTTCTTACGATCATGCTTTTTTGAATTTCCTGTTTGCTTAACTCAGGAGAGGAGGGGGAGTAGGAGAGAGGAGGGTAAGTTTGGCATACAGATGGAAAGACGAGGGCTTTTTGGGGGAAAATTTTGAATTTCTCTTTCTTTCTGCTGGGGTTGCGAGCTCGAGAAACGGAGGGGGGGGGGGGGTTAGGGCAATCAGACAGACGGAGAGAGGGTCGTTAGTTGATTATCCAGCAGCAAGATCTAGAAATATAGTCTATATTTTAATGTTTGTTGTAGTCCCTAGAGATTCAGTGATGTTTCAATTTGAATCATGTAGTTTAATGTTTATTATTTCAAAAATATCACAACAGTACATTTGCGCGTGAGAACATAATCACAGCGAAGTTGGGCATGGGGGGCAAATGGGGATATGACGCCGTTTGGTAATAAGCCTTCTCACAATCCGATTATGGGTGGATTAATGAACAATTTTACAATAGATTTACTATTGAATTGGATTGATTGTATGTTAGTGTTTGACAAGATAACAGAAGAAACAAGTCTAGTGTTAAGTATATGTTTGGTATTGTGATGTAAAGCATTTTTTAAAAATAGTTTTTGTTTGAAAATGTATTAAAATAATTTTTTAAAAAAGATTTTTTTTACTTTAATACATCAAAATTATCAAAAAACACTAAAGAAAACATTAATTTAATGTTTTTTCAAGGTAAACACACTTTTAAAAATCACTCAAAAACAGAAGGTACCGTATTCTCAAATGTGGACTAAATGCCTAGTTAAACAATTTGAGCTAAAAAAGAAACCCAACCAAACAGGGGGGGACAAGAAAAGGAGAAGTGGAAGAAAAAAGACATAACTAGGTATCATAGCATAATCGAGCTCAACAATGAACAACCTAGTCAAATAAGGATGAGAAAAAAAAAAAAGAGTTCAGCTAAGGTTTAATCAGATAGTCCTAAACAGCCCACATGAGGAAGAAGAGAAAAGCAAGAAGAGAAGGGAAGAAAAGAAAAAAAAAGGAAAATGACAATCAAGCAGCACTTGGGGCCAACACTAACCAACCTAACCAAAGAGAAGGAAATAAAAGAAAAGAGAAGGGGAAGAAAAAGGCCTAGTTGTGCAACACTTGAGCCTAACACTAAGCATCCTAACAAAAAGGAAAGGAAGAAAAGAAAGAAAAAAATGAGAAAAACAAGGGAAAACCCTAACTAGGCAACACTTGAACCTAACACTGAATAACCCATTAAAGTAGAAGGAAAGAAAAGAAAAAAAAAAGAAAGAAGGAAGAAAAAAGGAAGAAGAGAAGGAAAAGAGATAAAATAAGGCCCAATTTAGCCCAATAATGTTATAAAACACATAAGCTCTTCTTTTTTCTTTAATCAAAACAATAACTCTTATTTTTTTAACAGGTATGGCACCCCAAACGATGTTTAGGCACGTGCAACAACCCAACCAAATTCTTTATCATACAAATTATCGATACGACATCCACTTGAATTTCTTGTCTTTCAAATTCTTTATGCGCCTACTTGAAAGACTTGTTTCACAAGTTAACAGAATGAGCTTCTATATGAACAATTCATTATACAAACTAATTACATGATCATTCACAATAAACTCTATGATTACTCCTACGAGTAAGTCTACACACCCTACTCCCTACAATTGAAATTCATGAGATTCATGTATAAAATACCAAGGTTCACCATGTATTAAACACAACACACGCCCTATATTTACAATCACTAAAACAAAACACTCTCCTATATTTTTCCCCCTTTTTACATTACATTTATCTTTTCACTTTACTAACTTAGGTATCGGAGGATCCTCTATTCTACAAAGAGAGCTTGTTTTGTAAGAGTACGTAAATCACAACCAACTCAACTTAAAAAAAAATCAAGGCTTATCAAATAGTTGTGGAAACACCTAAAATCATTTGAAGTTTTTCCAACTTTTTCGGTGTTGTTTATATCTTTTTCATGTATTGTGAACAATATATTAATATTCAATATTTGTATGAAAATAGTTTTACATTGCCTACCCATTTTTAATATTAAATTATAATTGCAAAAATATCTTTTTTATTAATAAGATGCCCAAATTCAATGGTCACTTTTAAGAAGAATGAGTATAAGATATATTGTTGTCCTATTGTTTTTTACCATTTAGTGATTCAAACTTTTGCACATGTTATAAGAAAATGAGAAAATTCTTAAAAACAATTATATAAGATATGATATCTGGTCAACAAGGGTTTTTTATATATCTTCTTTGGTTTTTTGAGTTTGAAACTCTAGATAGATACGTAGTGAATTTAAAAAAAAATAATAGATTGTATTTATTAAAATAATGTGCATTTAAAATTATCTTAAAAACATAATTTATTATTACTTAATATAGATTTGTTTGAAAATACACTTAATGTTTAATATAAAAAATAAATTTGCAGATTTGATATTAGTTTTTATCAACTATCTAATGTCTAAAGACTATATTGAAACCGAAACTTTTCTTATCCAATTTGAATTAGGGGCGGAACTAAACCATATCTTAGGCCACGACACCCTAAAATTTTATAAAATATTAATTTTTAGTCCTAAAAGTTGTAAGACTTTTAAATGTATCCTTGAAAAATTCAATTATATATTTGACTAGACTAGAGTGATGCTAAATAGAGCTTTTCATTGGATTTTGTATCATTATTTCATCAACTAGTAGGTATGTGATTATTGGTATTGACTTGAATCATAAAGAATTTAAACGGAAAAAAAAAGATCAGTGCGATGAAATATAACAATTTGAGCAAGGAATATAAGATTTGGTCATTTAAAGAGTATAACATGTAAGGGACTCGAAGACTTGGGCCATGCTCGTGTTGTTCAATAGAAGCTGTTTCTAATGAATTGATGTAATCGTATAAAGATGTTCATTCTACTTATATTTTGAAACATTTATGTCACCAAATTTTGCAACTTTTTAAAAGTCAGCAAGCAGTAATTCGAGAAAGAGAATGGAATAAGAGAAGGATAGCTAGAGGCACAAATGTTGATTTGGAACCACAACACATTGATAATATTATAGGTTGCATTTCTCTTTGTTAAATCATGTTTACTTTTCTTTTATTGTTCTCTCTTTTTTATCTTTTTAATTCTAAAATCTTTATGATGAAGTTGTGAAGACTTCACACATAAATGAACTTTCTAGATTATGCCTTGGGGGCTAGTTTGAATGTGAGGTTTATTTTCTAAGGACAATGTTTCCTTCAAACTAAGTTTTATATGGGAATAAAGAACATTCTAATGCTTAAGTTAAGAAATGTAAAGGTTGAAAATATAATGAAGTTGTATGAAGTATTTTTATATAAAGCTTGTTGAATTGCGTTGAATGATAGTAAATTACCCTTGAATGGATGAAATATAGCTTAACTTGCTTGCTTGGTGACCAAGACATTTATAGACCTATATCATGTCTACTTGCCTCATGGAGTGTGGAGAGTAGTGTTGCAGGTACCTCAGTGTGTGTGGAAAATTTGGTGATTGTTGATGGAGATTGTGGTGCTTGCTTTATTGAGAATATGGTGATTGTTGGTGCTAGAAACAATCATTCACATAGAAATGTTGTGCATGCTTTGCATAGACAATATGTGCTGCATAGAAAATTTATATATTGTATATTCTTAGGAGCTAAAAAATGCATAGAGGTGTGTGGCAGGGTAGGGATAACCTGACTTGGTAAGGAAGAAAAAAAAGGAAGAGAGAGAGAGAGAGAAAACCTATCATTTGAGCTAACTCAAATGGCTAGAAGGCATTTGCCTGGGGCGTGTAATCCACGCGCTAGGCGAATGAGCTGCCTTATGCATTTGGATAACATGTGTGGCTTACTCTGGCTTTGTATGGTGGCTTTCCTTTATATTTGTAGATTTGTCTCTTTAATATCTTTCTAATAGTATTAGGGTATCATAATCGAAGCTCCAGTGCATCTCTGATGTCCCTTTTTTTCTTCTCTACCATTATATCTTACTCTTTTCTCTTGGTCATTTGATTTGATTACCAACCTAGTTGTTAGATATTTTTATTTCTTCTTCAGTCATTGGATATGTATACAAGTTTTGATTGATTATGCAAAAATATTCATTTTTTTAAGAGACTGCATATTTATAGGAGAGAGTGATTATCATGTCTCGACCGAGCCATTTGGGCTAAGCTCAAATAGATAATAATTTATTTTTCTTCTTTTTTATATACCATCACTTTAGACCACTTTTTTCCTTTCAAATACCCGAATAATCCATTCTTATGACATATATTACATATTAATAATCCTTTCAATTTTGTTTATTCCACGACAATAAAAATCTTACTCTTATTGATGTGCTTTTCCTTTTCATTTGGTTAAATTTATTTGTGTCGTTACAATAAGTTCTAACATGCATTTCTTTGTATAAATTGTAATATAATAATAATAACAACAACTACAACAACGAGAATAACTTAACATTACTAAAAAACAAGTGATTTGCGATCATAAAATTGATCATAAATTTAAAGTTTTTGAAAATTCTAGTGGGACTCTAAAACCATAAAATTTATTAAAAATAAATAAATAAAAAATGTACTTTGTCGTAAATAAAAATAAAAACAATAAATTCTCATAACCTGAAATGATTAATTTTTTAAAACAAAAAGATTATTAGCTAATAATTATTATTATTATCATCACAATTTTAAAATAAATTGTCAATATTAATTACAACTATCATCTTTTTTAATTTAAATAACATAACAAAATCTTTAAATTAGGTTTTAGTTGATCCATTTTAGTGAGAACTAGATTGATAGCTCGCGTTGTATCGTGGCCAGACTAATTTTTTTAACATAAAAAAAATACTCATGTGATGCTAGAGTTTAAAAAAACAAGAAAAATCTAAAATTTGAGTTATTAACTATACTAGGTTCACTAAGCACAATTAATTTAATAATATAATTTTTTAAAAAAAAACATGCAATGACAGTAAATAAACGAACAAAAAAAAGACAATGATTAATTGTAAAAAAAAAATGAATGCTTGACAATATCATGAAAAGAAATCCTTACAATATTCTTAAAAAGTCTACATGATCTTATTTAATAACAAATAAAAAATTAAACGAGAATGAAATAACCCTATAAAAAGCAAAGTAAAAAAAATGAAGCTGAATTCTCAACAAATAAAATGTTGAAGAAAAAAAATAAAATAAAATAAAAATTTAAAAAGGTTATAAAAACTTGACCTAAGGTAGTTAGTTAGGTTCGTGATCTGGTTGTGAGACCAGGATAACCTAATAAAAACCAAATTGAATAAAACTATGAAGCTCAATTATCAAATGAACACAATGCTAAACAACAAAATTTAAAAAAATAAATTAAAAAAACAATAAAAAAAACAACTTGAGTCAACTTAGGTTAATCGCCAAAACTGCGATTTAGGACCTAAAATCTACATAACCCCATAGAAATTAAACTGAAAAAAAAAATCATGAAGTTAAATCCCTATCAAACCCAATCCCTAACAAACCCAACATTGAAGGTTAAAACTGAAAAAAGATCAATTGTAAGAAATGACCTAAAAAAGATCGAAGTCAACTCGAGTTAACCTTCCAAGCCCGTGACTTGGATCATGAGATCGAGATTACCCCATAGAAGGTAAATCCAAAAAAATCATGAAGTCAAATTCTCAATCGATAAAATACTGAGGGATAAAATTGAGAAAAAAAATCAATAAAAAAACGACCCAAAACAAAAGAAATAACAATGAAAAAAATGAGAGTCAAATTTGATATAAAATTAAAATGAAACCAAATATCAACGGATGCAATTGAACAAAAAAAACCAATTAAGAAAATGCTTCAAAATAAAAGAAATAACAATTAAAATAATAAAGACCAAATTTGATATATACATCAAATAAAACAAAAGATTGAGGAATGAAATTAAAAGAAAAAATCAAATAAAAAAAAGGATTCAAAGCTAAACAAATAGCAATCAAAATATTGAGGATTAAATTTGATACAAAAACAAAAGAACAAGACATCTTTTAAACTTGGCAAGGTTCGCCTGAATCTCGAGGAAAAGATAGAGAAAAAAAAGGGTCGTTGAAACCAAACCACCACCCCTCCACTGCCACGTGTCGCTTCCAACACCGTCGTGAAATATGCGTTTAGCTACTGGAAGATGCCTCATGCGCCTCCTAAATGCTCTAAGAGTTAAGGTATGAAAGCTTGGAGGGTAGAAAAATCTGACCTCTCACCTGAATGGTTCAAATGATATTTATAATCCCTAAACCTTGTTGTTTTAATGGAGTGGAGAGACTAAATAGTCATTTTCTTTTGATGACATTAATAAGATGAAAATATGATAGACCATTGAAAGATCCAAATATATTGAGTTTAGTAACTTGACAAACCCACATTGACTTAGGCTTGATATATTATTGAACCCAAGTATATTAGGTTTAGCAACTTGCCACACTCATGACACCTTGGGCTAAACACATGGCTGGATTCAAGTATATTAGGTCTGACAACTTGCCAGATCCATGATGTATTGGGCTTAGCGTATGGCTGAACCCAAGAATATTAGGTCTAACAGTTTGTTGAACCTAGGATATCTTGGACTCAACATGTGGCTGAACCCAAATATGTTGAGTTTGACAACTTACCAAACCCATGTTGACTTGGGTTCAGCATATGGTTGAATCCTAATATATTAGGTTTGATAGCTTGCAAAACCCACGCCACCTTCGGCTCAACATATGGCTAAACCTAAATATATTGGGTTCTACCAATTTGTCAGACTAATGTTAATTTGAGTTCAACATATGACTGAGCCCGGAAATATTAGGTTTTAAACTCTTTTAAAGCATCAAAATATTAAGCCAAAAGTTTAACTCATCAATAACATTTTATATACTAAGTCAAGAATTCATGAACTTAGTTAACGAAAAAAGTATGAAATATTATAGGTTTATCATTTATGATTGATTTAGTATCCATTATAAGTGAAACATTACAAGTTTACCACCACTCTTATCTTTTCTTTACTCTCTCATTCTACATGGAAGAAAAAAGAAAAGAAAAGAAAAGGCTATTTCTTGCTTTTCATTTGAGGGTTCTGTTTCACATCCACTCTCTCTCTCTCTTAGTCTGTTTGGGAGTGTGATTACAATTGTTTTGTAAAGTGTTTTTCATTCAGAGATATATCGAAATAATATTTTATTATTATTTTTTAAAAATTATTTTTGATATTAACGTATCAAAATAATCTAAATATACCAACAAAATATTATTTTGAAACACAAAAAAGATAAAAAAATTAATTTTTTTTAAAAGTGTATTTAAAATATAAAACCAAACACGTCTACAAAAATGACATATATAGATTCAAGGTAAATTGATGAACAAAACAAGAATGATTAATCAAAAGGCATGGACAACAAAAATCAAACTTTAATTTGTCAATGCAATGTATATATAGAAAACTGAGAAGATGTAACCCTCTAGATATAATTTACAATTTACATGCTATATTCTAGATAAGCAAAGTACATTATGATAGCAATCTAAGACATACTAGATATAATTTTAAATATTATATTTCAATCTCAACTTATTTTTAATTTATACCAATTAATTCAACAATTAACCATCATCCTACTATATTACCAAAAAAAAATTGCATCCATGCAAAACAAAAGGAAAAAAAGAAGGAAAATTAATAGCATACCTTAAGAGGAATAATAATATTTTGATGAGGATTAACATATGTATAGAAAGAAAGAATATTGTACTCCAGGAGTTTTTG
>Ga0325414_1001067_pt1 | contig 25384 bp, 18 predicted proteins | sample PopdelMetagenome_8_FD_206183 | JGI IMG/M metagenome (GOLD analysis project Ga0325414, IMG submission 206183) | Populus deltoides microbial communities from Bellville, Georgia, United States - Leaf-PdKOR-R3 | ecosystem: Host-associated > Plants > Phyllosphere > Phylloplane/Leaf | place: USA... | reverse complement strand
TGGAAAGCTCCTTTTTAATTGCTCATTCGCTGTCGGAGTTTATTATAATATATGGTGCTTGTAAGCATCCTCAATTTAATTATTTTTTTAAAAAAGAAAATTACCCTATTTCCTACTCGGTTTGCCCGTCTCTCCTACTTCTCTTTCCTTTGGTTTACTAAAAGAAAAAAAATTGGAAATAAAAAACATGAAATCAATAAAGCGATCAGGTTATAGAATATGGATTGAAGGAGGTTACAATCTGAAATATTAGTTAGCCTTCAAAATACTTACTTTCTAACTAGAAGTCTTACTTAATATATTTAAGTAATACTTGATTTAATCGCTCCTTACTAGCCTTAACAAACAACTACAGATCATCAGTAAAAAGATAGATGGAAAATAAAAGTACTTAATTCAAAAGGGTTTCATACTTCTAACTTTAAAATCTTGCAAATAAGTTGATATATATATATATATATATGTATATATATATATATATGTATATGTATATATATAAAAGGACCTCTATGAAGAATTCCTTTTATAAGAGTGAAATTAGTCGAAGAACTACTATTTCAAGTCTGTTTCATTTCCATATCAATTTACATGATATAGCCATCTCATGATGATGATCTCTAGAACTCGCTTGAGTCTCATAAGCTGACCTTACTAAAAATTTCCAGTAGCAAAATTATGCCAATAAATAAAATCTTCTTCTAAACCAGTAGATGGAGGAGGATAACTTGCTATTACCATTGTCATTAGCATGGGAATTAAGTTAGAAAAATCCTTCCAATTCCATTGATTTTTAAGAAACACCATATCAACAACTAACTTGTCTTTCTTATTATCTGGAATATCTTATATAGTATGATGAATTAAAAGCTCAAACCCATCTAACCAACTATCCATTCAAAATCTTACCTTTTCCCCACTTCTAAGTGACCAACCAATTTCGCTAAACACCTGGGGCCAATCCTTGCATATAGCTTTCTATAATGGAGAATCCTTCCTTTTAGCTTGAACCTAAGGGATATTATCATTCGTTCTGATATACTTACCTTGCAAGGAACTTGTCCAAAAAATATTATTGTCATTAATAATTCCTCATCCCAACTTCAAGATGAAAGCTTTGTAGAAGCATTTCTCTAATTCCTAACCCTCAACCAGTCTTGGGCTGATAAAAAAACTTCCAGTTGATACGATGAATCTTGTCTTTTCCATCATTTACCCCTATATAAACCTATGACAAGTCTTCTCAATCTCATAACATATTGATTTTGGGGTGAGAGATGATTGTATTGGATATAATAGAACAATTATAACAATGGATTTGCAAAGAGTTATCCTCCCTACAAGAGATAAACTTTTGATTTTGGGGTGAGAGTAATCCTTCTAGTTGATACGATGAATCTTGTCTTTTCCATCATTTACCCCTATATAAACCTATGACAAGTCTTCTCAATCTCATAACATATTGATTTTGGAGTGAGAGATGATTGTATTGGGTACAATAGAACAATTATAACAATGGATTTGCAAAGAGTAATCCTCCCTACAAGAGATAAACTTTTCAATTTACAACGAGATAATTTCTATTGCTTATTCTCTAGAATATAGTTATAGTTCTATTTAGTAATTCATTGGTGTAGAAGAGGAGCTCCCAAATACTTTCCAAGATCATCAGTTCTAGAAAATCCACTAGCATGACTAATCTCCTGTGTTAAACTAGTTGAAATATTATTTGAAAAAAATACCTTAGTCTTTGCAATACTTACTTTCTAACTAGAAGCCTCACAAAATATATTCAAGTAATGTAATACTTGATTTAATCGCTCCTTACTAGCCTTAACAAACAACATCATATAATTAGTAAAATATAGATGGGAAATAAAAGGAATTTATTGGCAATTCAAAAGGGTTTTCATACTCCTAACTCTAAAATCTTACAAATAAGTTGAGATAGTTATTTTAGACATAATATAAATATATAAAATAAGAAAGGACCTCCTTAACGAATTCCTCTCATAGAAGTGAAACTAGTCGAAGGACTACCATTCCATAGAACTCTAAGAGAAACTATCTTAATGCATTTCATAATAAGGACCCCCATCTCCTGAGAAAACCCCACATCCTCTAAGGTAAGTTTAATGAAACCCTACCTTAACTAATTATATGTTTTCTCCAAATCAATTTTGATGGCCATACAACCTCTCATTCCTTTCATATTTCTCATGAAGTGGATAATTTCATATGCCACTACTTTATTATTTGTAATATTTCTTTGTGGCATAGACTACTTTGAAATTACAAGACCAATTTTGGTATAAGGATGCTAAATATATTGACAAAATGCTTTAAGAAAACTTTATAGTTAACATTATACATACCAATAGGGCAGAAAAAATGATATAACCCAGGTTTAAGAATTTTTAGAATCAAAACCAAATATTTCTAATTGATATCAACAACTTCAACTTTGTTATCTATAAGTTGTCTCACAAACTTGCAAAATGCTAGAGCTTTATTTGTCATTGAGATCAATAAAAACAAGGTTGAAACCCATCTAGCCCTAGAACTTTAAAAGGCTTCATATCAAACAATACAATTTTAATTTTCTTATCTATTACTGGTTCAAGTAACTGATCCCTATAAAATCGGTTATGCTTCGAGAAAACACCTTGTAAAGGAAAACTTTAAACTATATCTATTTCTCTACTGAATAAACCCTTGCAAAAATCTACAACTATGAGTTTTAAAGAGACATCATCCCACATCCCACATCCATTCACCATTACTATCCCTTAGGTATTTTATTATATTTTTCTCCTTCTAATCTTTGCCTTGGTATGAAAGTAAAAAGAGTTTTTTTTTTTTATCTCTAAAAGCAATTCATTGGCATCTAGACTTTTAAAACCAATAAATCTCTTCCTGAGATAAAATGAGATTGTATTCCTTTGGCAACTTCTTTTCTAAATCATACAGAAAAGGATTACCTCCTTAGTCACATCATGTTGAGTTCCTTAAAGCCTACATAGAACCCTCCTTTTGTGAGTAAAAATATTATCAAATCTTTGTTTATCCCACTTTAGCATTTTAACTTGCATAACACTAAAAGAGGAAACTAAGTCTGTTTTTTTTTCCCAACACTAATAGGTATTAATTGGACAAAATAATTATAGACCCTTCAGTATAAAAAAAATTATATGAGTTCTATCAACTAGTGGTAAAGTTTGACTATAGAAAATAAATAAAATAAACACGTTATTAATTGAAATGAAATTTTTATGAGAGATAAGTATGAATGAAAGTTTTCAATGAATTAGTTTAAAAATATTGATGATTTATATAAATAAAAAACAAAAAGGCAGTGTGGATTTTTGCATAAGATTATTTTCTATTGTTTAATTTTTGCTATCAAACATAACTCTCAATCCAACTATTGGAATATGCTGAAATTTCTCGAGCAATCTTCTAACATGTTATTCTATCTTAGGTTAAAATTTTAGGTCAATTAGAGTTCTGAAAAGCTATACAAAATTACCAATGACCGGGAGGAAATACATAAAATAATATATGGACTCATTAAGGGAAAAATTATAAATAAATAAAAAAAGTCCATCTCCCTCCCTTTTATAATGACCCACTTGCCACAAAGAAGAAAATTAAGAAAATCTTTTTTTTTCGTGCACTTTCCACTTAAATTCTTCCAAAATTAAAGGTCTTGGGTTGGTCTAGGAAATATTATAAAGGGAAAAACATTATAAGCCAAATATTTGAGGGAATTTAAGTTGAGTTTAGTGGGAAACAAAGGATTGAAAAGGAAGTTGTAAAGAAAGTGATTTTGGGTTCAAAACCTTTGGGTAAGGTGTCCTAAATTATATAACTCATGTTATTTGAAGTTTGATTATGATATGGGAAGAAATCCCTAAGTTTTCTTTTAGGGTGTGTTAAAGAATTGAGAAAATTATAAAGTTACTTGTGATTTTATTAATTACTATATGATGATTGTTTATTAGTATAAATCATGAAATAAAATTGAGTAAAACATATGTTGATGAAGAGCCCTCAGAGCCAACCATAGGAGAAATTTTTAAGGAATAGTTTATTTGATTAAAGTGATGTGAGATTTTTGATAAATTGGTAAAATTGCATGAGAAAATTGTGGTTAATGAAGTTATGTATTGAGAGTTTACATGTAATACTACAATTTAATGTTTTAAAGCCTAAGTAAAAGTTGTAAAACTTGTGAATTTGACAAGATTTAGACTTTAAGTTAAATACTTGTGAAGTTATATGAAATAAAATAAATAGAAAAGTAAGTAATCTTATGGTTGAACTTATGTTGGTTTAATGTAAAAAGTAATGGAAGTGATGTGTGAAAACACTAGGGAATCATATGTGGGTATGTATTTTTAGTTGTTGTTATATGATGTTGAAGTTTGTATATGAAAAGCTTGAAATTTTATTAGTGTTGTTCATACTAACCAAATTGTTAATATGTAAGATGATGAAATTTAGAAAGATGCCAAAATGTTAGATAACATAAAAGATTCAAATATCTTATATATGAAAGTAGGAATTGGTAAATGGAAGTTAGGTTAAAGTTGAAAAGAATAGGAAAATATTTGTATATAATTGAAAAGATTTTTTTACTTAAATGGTTAAATTAGTTAGTGGGATTAAATTATAAATAAACAAAGATTTAAGTGAAATTACATGAAATGTTTGAATTAATAAGAAATGCGTACTTAGAAATTTTGGTGAGGTTTGATAATATAAAACAATGTATGATTTCAAAACATAGTGTGGAAGGCGTGGAATTAAAGAAATTAAATAATAATTAGTAGATTCTCAAGATATTGAAAATTATGGTAATAATTAGGTTGATGGAAGTAAAATATAGATGGGATTGTAAAAACATGGATATTGATTCATGTGGTTAAATTGTTAGAAATATTAATATCTCCTTTTTAAAATTCAGGAGAGCACAAGGAGTTAGATCTTCAGTTGGGGGAGTGAGGCCGGCAGGAAGAGCTGGTAGGTGTTTAGCACCTTATCTATTTAAATTATTGTTGTAAGTTTCTTTAATTTATATTATTGTATTGTGATGTAAAAAAAAAGAAGATGAAAGAAAAATGTAAAATGAAAGACAAGCTCATCATCTTTGTGGAAGCTAATGAAAAACAAGCTTGTCATCCTTGATGAAAGCCAATGAATGTTAAGCTTAGCGTCTTGCATGAAAGCCAATGAATTCTAAGTCTATCGTTATAAACGGAGACAAATGAATGATAAGATTTTTGTTAGAGACTAATGTAAATGATGATGTCCTTTATAAAAACAAGACTAGTGTACATATGGTATAATAATTAAAAGTTGAAAAATATTAATAATAACCAATGGTAAAAGAGAGACATTGTTTTACTTAGTTAATAATGATTCCATTTGGACTACTTGATGAATTATTTATGTCTCCACTTGCTAAAAGGCTATTACAATTTTTATATAGAAAAATAAAAACCCTAGTAATACTAAATAGAAAAAATAACATAGAAAACATATTCAATTCAAATATGAAAAACTAGAAAAAATAGAAAAATATTGAATAGAAAAATAAATTAAATTAAATTAACTAAAAAAACTATTTATTTTCCAAAAAAAACTTCTAAGTTAGTCTCCCTAAGTTGAAAGGAACTTATCATCGAGTTCAAACCTTATTAAAAGACCACCATCCATCACAAACATATTTTTATATGTGGTTTGCCCCATTGTGGATTTCTAACATCTTTGTGCAGTCTACCACAACATATGCTCTCAATATAACATCTTTGTGTGATTCACAACATATGCTCTCAATATAACATCTTTGTGTGATTCACCCCATGCATCGTGTATCCCTAACACAACACTTTTATATGGTCTTCCCCATCATGGATCCCACCACCATGATTTTTAATAAAAGAAACTCATACAAATAGAAATAACATTCTAGTTCTAGGATGTCTTTTTCCATATGAAAACCTCATCATCCTTTTCAACAAAAGCATGTCTTGTTATGCTACCTCTTCCAACCATGGTTATTCAACAACATAAAACAACTAACCACTAAAATTAGATGAGCCACAACACACTTCCTCTATGATCTCTAACCAAAATCACTATAAATCATTGTGCTTTGATACCAACTAGCATAGACGGGAGCGGAGGATAATAAGGTTTGTTATAATTTACAACCCTAAAAAACCAAGAACATTATATTTATACGAAGACTCTTATGATACCTATTTTTATATATTCATCTCCTTTTGCCTAAAGGCTATTACAACTTTTTGTATAGAAAATAGTTTAGACAGCTGCAACAATAGTTACAATAATTGGCAATTATAGAATTGAAGCAGTATAAAGGAATTGACACAGCTAAGAAGTTAGGAAGTTGAGCTAGTTGTTAGTTAATGGAATTATGTTAGTAGTTAGAATTGGCATAAAGTCCTTTTATATAACACTAGTTGTATGAAATGTAAGGGGTGAATAATAAGAAATTGTAGTTCCTTCTGTCTCTCTTCTTTTCTTTTCTTTTCTTCTACTTTTCCATTTAATTCTCTAGTTTTCTTGTTTTGTTAAGGAAAGTCCTTAACAATTGGTATTAGAGTCAACATTCCATAACCAAAAAAATATTATTACTACTAAACAATTAGCAAAAATGGAGAATAATAGAATTAAGGCTTTAGAAGAGCATGGAAAGAAGGTGAATGAACAAATTCAACACCTACACAATAAACTTTAAGAAATGGCAGAAGAGTAAAATAAAAAGATCGATCAAGTTAATTTATAGTTGAAGGCTATAATGGCTACTTTTAAGATAATTACAAGAGGCCAAGAAGTAGATAGGGAGAAGGGATAACACAATTTCTGATGGATTAATTTCCAATCACATGATAAATTAACATGAAGAAGGCAAGGGAAATCAATAAGTTCAAAGGGTAAGGTATAATATAGCTTTACCTAAGGTGGAATTGCAAACTTTTTCGAGAGAAAATCCAAGGAGTTGGATAAGAAAATACAAGAAGTTTTTCGAGATGAAATGTGGTATGAAGGATTCTTGTGTAGAGGGAGAGGATTTGGCTAGTTAGGAAGAATTCACCAAGGGTATTTGCATGAGGTTTGGCAATAGAAAAGATATGGCGGAGGAATTCAACAAACTTGTTCGAGATAAATATATGGAAGAATATGTAAAGAGATTTGAAGAACTTAAGTGGCTAGTGAAAGCATTAAACCCTTCATTACCAGAATCTTATTATATTTTCAGCTTTATAAATGGGTCAAGGATGAGATCAAGCTAATGCTCAAGATTCTCAAACCATTAATCATGATGCAAGTTTTTGATCAAGCTAATGACAAAAGGAATCTAACAATGTCATGGTTAAAAAGAGTATATTCAATCTAAAAACTGCTCTTTCATATAATAAGGATCGACAACAAGATAAAACCACCACAAAAAACTCTTAACCATTGTAAAATATAAATGCCTCAAAGTTCAAGACAAACCCTTAAAATTTTACATGAGTAGAGAAAGAGGTTGAAGCAATGTTTTAGATATGAAAAGAAGTATACAAATGGACGCCAATGTAGCATGAAAGGGATCCGTATGATTGAAGGAATGGAAGGGGGTTGGGAAGAATTTCTAGATGTGAATGAAGGTAATAATAATGGAATTACAACTAGAGAAAGCGGGGTTGATGAGTATGGAAGAGTTGATTTCTGCTTTGATTCATGAGGAGAAGAATCTCACAAGAAGGGAGTATTGTTATGAGCCTTAGATTTGGGTTGACGCCTGCAACAATAGTTATAGTAGTTGGCAGTTGCAGAATTGTGGCAGCAAGAAAGAATCTACATGGCTAAAAAGTTAGGATGTTGAGTTAGTTGTTAGTAGTTCGAAATTAGTTACAATTAGTGGAAATTACCTATGCATAAACACCAATTTTATGAAATATAAGAGATGAGTAATAAAAAATTAATTTTCTGCAGAAATGAAGTTCCTTTTGTCTCTCTTCTTCTCATCTCTTCTTCTTCTCTCTTTAATTCTCTAGTTTTCTTATTTTGTTAAGTCCTTAACATAGCGCATCAAGCCGATCGCCCCTTTTTCATTGACGTTTTGCTCGGTTTGGCACTAGTTGCAAATTAGAAGGCTACTTGCCATGGTCCATTTAGGGCGCAAGTTAAATGGTACCGCAAATGTCAGTTTGATAGAACGCCTTGCATAGGACAACAATTGGAGAAAGACCCTCCAACCACGCATGGCATCAAATTAAAATCTATGAACTGGTTGCTTTCTTTCAGTACTATGAACCTGCTAAAACAAAGCAGTACATCGGCAATTGCACATGCAGCCATTTCTACATGGATGCTTCCAAGTCGTCGTGGCGCACCCTTTATTGACATGGACACAACACAAACGAAAGTAGTGTCATTTCTCCTATCAGACAAGACATGGCTGGCTTTTTCATCACTGAGGAACGGTATTTACAACCGTGACACGGTGCTGGTCCTGCTGAACAAGGTACGTTGAAGATGCTGGACAAGGTACAAAAGAAAATGTCAATTGTGATGTACAAATGTAGATTGAACTCGTGTCGAACACGATTGCTGCTGGTGTACTGTCTTTGTCTAAACAACGCGACAAAAACATGTATACATCTGTGTTTTCAGCAAATAGGCAACGAACATAATGGTGAACAAATAACATCATTGGAAAGAGATGTTATCTAGCTCCAAGAAGAAGATTTTGCATAATTGAATTATATATGAATACCTAAGATACGTAATTTGCACGTTAATCATTAAAAGGTGAGCACAAAAACCATGCCAAGTACCCATTTAGGACCGATAGAGATATCAAGCACCGTTCATACTACAGACAAAAATAACTGGGAAAAAAAAAGTTCGATCATGAACAAAGTTTTCAAACATGGGAAATTGCAATCTAATCCATCTGAATAAATTTAACAGGAACCTAAAAGGTGGTAAATACAACTTGGAAAAGAATAAAATGAATAGGATACCGTCTCTTAACCTCCCTGAAGCCTGCCTCCTCTTTACAACAGTATGCGCTGCACATTCTGTTAACTTATGACACCTAGAAAATACAAATTAACTCCTGCTTAAAGGCTTATCTGAATCTTACATGCCTAAGTTATTTGTGATCTGGTTTGGCCAAAACCAGTGTCTTGCATCATAGCCACAAATTCACTGTAATCGATGCGTCCATCCTGAAATGAATATGAAAGTGAAAAATTAAATCATGCCGATGAATTAAACTATTTTCTACCTGGAGGTAAATGAAAATTGTTATTGGCAAGAAGATATTTACATCATCTTGGTCAACTTCACGTATAATTTCATCTAACTGAACATCTCCTAAACCAAACTTCTCACAGGCCCGTTGAAGCTCATCTTTAGTGATGTACCCACTCCCATCTTGGTCAAAGTATGAGAAGGCTGCATATAGATGATCCTCCTTCTCAATCTTGTTTAGATGGAGCATGGCTGCTACGAACTCGCCATAGTCTATGGTACCACTGTTATCAACATCAGCCTGAAATTTTTAACAGGTAGGAAGCTTAATCAGAATCAAACTGTATGGGTGAGGGGAAACGCTGATGTGATAATACATCCAAGACAGTCACATGGGAGATCAAGGAGCTAAAGTGGCGATTTCACTAGTTATTTTAACGTCCATGCTAAAATCTCAGAGAAAATAATGGTAACCAAAATATATCAATTTCCACGTGTTCTCCATTTACATTTTAGATGCTAGACAGGTTTCTTATGATCTGTGCACGTGTGTCAGCGTGTTTGTGTCTTGTTCCAAGACTCCCCGGGACCTAGGCTCTTTAAACATAACCTACAAAATCCTGCACCATGTTCCGATATCTCGGGTTGTTCGTGCTTTTCTCCATATTTGAGCTAAATCGGACAACGGCTTGGCTATGAGTTGTTTAATAGGTAATCCTTGAGAAAATAGAAACACAGGACTTGAATCTTGGTCACAGCACACAAGCTACTTATCTAGCTCATTTCAGAGAGACTTGCACTAAATTTAGTCATGTTTAACCAAAGATGACCAGGTTGTCTGAAATCGCTTAATGGTTCACAGCAGAAAGTCTCAAGGTAATTTGTTAAGAAAACAAAACATTAAGAAAGAAAACTACCATCATGATTCTATGCTATATAACTACAAAAACCTTGAATCTGAATTTCAAACAGACTTACAGCTTGCATTAGCCCAGCAATTTCAGAATCCTTGGTATTAGCACCCACTTTCTCCAAACCAGTCTTCAGTTCCTCAAGAGTGATATGTCCACTATTGTCTGCGTCTATCATCTTGAACATTTCTTTCAGACCTGCAATTTCCTCTTCAGAGAGGCTTTCAGCAATGACCTGAAATGAAAAAGAAGTTTTCTGGTAAGTAAAAGAACAGGTTTTAGCAAGGACCTCGCATTGTTGTCTTTAAAATACCAAGTGAAAACTTCAAGCAATTCAACCAAGATATCTGTTTTAAGAGAAAGTGATCATGTACAATATGTAATCACACACTTAACATTCAGATGGCAAAATCATTTAATGGCATCTATGAAGTATGGTGCTCACTATGTGTGAAACAATGTACTCAAATGAAAAAAGCACTGTTGCAAATATATACTTCAGCTAACAAGAAATGCTTGATACCTGTAAGCAGAGATTTAGAGTTGTAATGTAAGCTTAATTATATGATGACTTCAATGATGATATTTGGTTAGCTTAGCAACTTTTAATGCAGTATTTATATATGCAAAGCACATTAGACTAAAAATTATAATGAAAAAATACACTGGTGAAAAACATAAAGATGTTTGCGTTACAAAGAGATATGTGCTTAAAGCATGGAATAGTCAGAAGGTTTAAAATCACAATTATCATGCTACGATATATGCACTCTTCTTGTTTCAAAGACAGGTAACATCTTTTCATTAATAGATGCAAGAAACAAAACTGCAGGTAAAACTGAACAGTCATATCACCTTTTAATTATCAAAAGATTATAAATGATGTTTCTATATTGATGTTTTAGCATTGCAACTCCACTCAAAACAAGTCTGGCAACCAAACAAAGGAAGTGATCAGCTCCATTGCATTCCTTGTCTCAGTATGTTCTTTATCATGATACAGCATCCAAAGCATGACCTAAGTTTTCCACAGTTACCATGTCTGCTGTGTAGCATGCACAAAATTTTTAAGAGTTCAGGGATTATAAGTACTCACTCGGATGACAATTTTCTTGAGCCTATTCATGGCTGAGAATTGCATCAACCGACTTAGAACAGCTGAGTCAAGAGGTCTATCAGGTGCAACACCTTCCATCTGCACCCAAGGATGGCCTGCACGAGAACAAAAACATAGTGTAACTATTGCTACTCCTTGGCGACAAAAGAAACTAGTAAGATCAAGACACATTCTTTATATCATCTAACTCCTCCTAAACCATCATCCATCTAGCTAGTTTTGTACTATAGTATATTTTCACATTTCCAACAGAACTTAATTTACGATTTTGTTTCATGACTTCATCCACTTAAGCAACAACTCAGCTCAAGTCAACTAGACCTCAATCACCGATTAGCTACGGCTAGCTGTGTGAGCATTTTCCTCCATTCAGTTCTGTTATAAGCTAAAATTTCAAGAAGCTATGGTGAATCATGATAAAAGAAAATTAGGGTTATCATTAAAAAACACAACTACAAAAGAGACACAACAAACTAATAATAAACAATGCACTGGTTTATTTGGCAAAGAGATTTAAAGATTAGATTTTAGTGGTATGCATACTCACAGAGAACTTCATGGGCTGTCAGCCGTGTTTTAGGGTCCCTGACTAGCATTTTCCGAACAAGATCTTTTGCACTTTCAGAGATATTAGGCCAAGGTTCTGATTCAAAGTCTAGTTCCCCTTTTAAAACCTGCTCAAATATTCCTTGTTCCGTTTCTGATCCCAAACATGACAGAGCATAAATTACACGGGGCCAAATAATCATTAGATAAAGGTATAAAATAACATGATTCTAGATCAAGAGTCTCACCATCCCAGAATGGGGGAACCCCACTTAACAAAATATAAATGATCACCCCAGCACTCCAAACATCACATTTTGGACCATATAGCTTCCGCAACACTTCTGGAGCTACATAGTAGGGGCTGCCAACTATGTCAGTGAAAGTTTCACCTGAGATGATGAAACCATTAGTTAATTTTGCAGAAATGGAAAGGACTACTAAGGAAGAAACAACATAATGCTGAAAAAGTTTTAAATAAGCATGGGCAATGGAGAGACTATGAGCTGACTGCAGGCAAACATATCCCTTCTAAAGCAAAACATATAGGAGGCATACTAAGGTAACCATATTGGCATGGATGTTGAAATGTTCATGTACTAAATAATGAAATTGTCTGGCATAGTCAATGAAGAAAATTATATTCTGATGTGTATTTAAGAAATTATAAGGAAGCAGTAAATTTTGCTATATTTTGTAACCACTGTGTGCATTACGACCATACAAAAACTTAAAATAGCTTACAATGAGAAGCCAGTTAAGTATTGGGAACTTAAGAGGTTCAACATTCAGCCTCTGGCACTTGTTTAGGCCACAATTGGCAGCTCCAAACAGCTTTAGAATGGAAAATCATTTCCAAATTTTCAGATGTTGGCATTGAAACTCACGCTGCAGGCTATCAAAATAAAAGTAAATATTCATATATTTTTTGTTCGTCCAAGCCAAAATCAAAATCAAAATCTGGATACTGAAACTTCAATGACCCTGCTTGTGTGTGTTTGGACACAGCTTGCTTGCTTTTACTGTCGAAATCAGAGGTGAATGGTGGAAATGTTTTCATAAAGTCCAGCCAGGCTTGATCAGAGCTCTGTTTATTATTCATTGAAAGCTCTAAGCAGATCTATAAATCTCTTTCACTCAATTTCCTCATGCACTAATTTCGTATGGATTCTGATTTTTTCTGTTGAACTAAAGCACCCTCTTCAAGATTGTTATGGCCCACAGAGAATTTTCTCGGGAAGAATCAATCACCTGATCTAAACTAAAGCAAAAATGAACCTGCAGTGTTCTCTGCATATGACAGGTAGTCAGAGATCGTCACAAAAGATGTGATTAAGGGTCTAAGGGGCGGAACATCGGGCCTGAGAACAACATTACCAGGTGTCCATATATACTCAATACCAGATTTTTTATCATGATAGTTAACATGAAGAGAATAGGTTTTGATCAAGACTGCCTCAAATTTTAGACCAAAATCTCTATCCTTATCTCAATAGCAAGAACTATAAGTTCAATGCAATTATTTAGGGGGATAAGTTCAGATCTAACTACAAACTAAAACTTCTTTAAATTTGGGAAGAAACTTCAAAAGTAAGCTTTTATCCATCTAATCAACCATCTTACTATTTGAGAAACCAAGCATACCTTTCGCCTATCCATTAACAATATCCGTGACAACAACAGTAACCATTCTTCCTCTTTGATAATTATTTCCACGGTTGATAGGCAAGAAAAGGGGGCAAGCCATTCTATTCTCATATAGGAAAAGCACATGGCAAGTGGAAATCTTCATAAGTGAGAAAGAGAAGCTATTTATAATTGAGCTGATATTCTTATTCATTTAGTCAGTAAATTATTGTTGTTGTACTTGGATGGCATGGAATATATTTTCAAGAACTCTAGAGCTATAATAGAGTTCAAAGAAAAGGCTAGTGTAGCACTAGTTCAATAATGCTTCAAGTAAAGGGGTGCTAAATCCAACCATTGAAACATAAAAGTGATGCTCAGATGTGTACCTGGCCTGAAGAACACTGAGAGACCAAAGTCTATCGTTTTAAGCGGCGACTCCTCTTCCTGACTGACAAACAGAAAATTCTCAGGCTTCAAATCCCGGTGCATAACACCCAAAGAATGGCATGCTTCCACAACACCAACAATTAACCTCGCAAGCTCAGCTGCCTGTTTTTCCGTATAATGCCCCCTCCGAACAATTCTGTCAAAAAGCTCCCCGCCAGAACAAAGTTCCATAACGACATGAACTGCAACAGCATCCTCATAAGCATCCACAATTTTTATCACATTAGGATGACCCTCCAAATGATGCATTATCTGAATCTCCCTCCTAACATCATCCACATCCTCCTGCGTCGTCAACTTCCTCTTCGCAATGGATTTGCAAGCAAACTCCTTCCCAGTCGCCTTCTCAATGCAAAGAAACGTTGTTCCAAATTGCCCTTGTCCAAGCTTCCTCCCTAAACTATAAATATCCTTCAAATTCCCAGTTTTCCTCCCTAACACAGATTCCATTTGAAGCGCTACGCTCGAAACCTTCTTAACATGAGTAGGTTTCTTCCCCTTCTGCTCCTCCCCTGGCTGACCAATTCCCACTCCTCTCATTTCCTGCTTAATGGACTTTTCATGCTCAATGACTTTAGGTGGTGGTGCTTCATTGGGCATTTTAACTGGTTCAGGCGGGGTGTTCTGGACCAGTATTGGTGGATGATCATTTGATCCTTTTTTAGAACCCTCAGATTTTTTTGATCCACAAACCGAACCCGCTTCTGAATCACCATTATTCTTGCTATTATCTTCTCCTTTAGGAAGGTGCAACCGGTCCTCTGGTGGCCGGGAACGCCAAATAGCAGCAGTAACAGTATTGAAGAATCCATTATTGCCTAGATTTGGTCCTACACATGTATTCCCCATAAAAAATAAAAAATAAACAACTAGCCCTATTGATCTTCAGGTCCTTGCTACAGCCTCTCTTCTCTGAAAGGTAGTATAAAGATTGAATCTTTTTGATCCCATTAACAGTAACAAGATACAATTTTGATGCTTCTTTGTGATCAGATCCCAGACCCTCAATCAAACCCTAATTTTGCAATTTGGCTCCGAATGACATTAATTTGGAAACAAAACTAATCAAAATATGGTCAAGAATTCACCAAAAAAAAATACAAAAATCCTCACCAAATTGCAACAACAAAACCAAATCCATGCACGAAACTAGAATAAATAATCAGAGAGAAAGTGATAGATTAAGCAAAGAGGCACTTATCTTGAGAAAGGGTAAGCAAATAAAGCATCGTATTTGATTGTTCAAAATGGAGACAGGTGGTCGTTTTAAGAGAAATTAGAGCGAGGTTAAAGAAAACATTTTACGTGATTAAACCATATGTTTTTCCATGCATGGACCGTCACCATCTTCATGATGCAATTATGGATTAAGATTGAAAATGGCGCGCGGCACGCGGGAGGGAGTTAGCCTGCACACGTGCGTGGTTAACCAAGTTATCACCCAAATTATATAAATTACTAGTATATTGGCATACGCTTTAGAGCAGGTTAATATAAAAAAAATATAAAAAATATAAAAAATATTTTAATAGTGTTATTAAATCTAACCAAGTAGATTAATTTTTAAACTTTCACTCAACTCTTTACCATACACAATAGCCTCGGGTCTAGCAACCACATTAGCTTCACGGTACTTGAGTTGGCACCTAAGTAATTTGAGTCTGATATGATTGCCAGAATTATATAAACATGGGTCCAGCATAACTTTTTAAATTTTAAAATAATTAAACAATATCAAAATACCCCTTATTATTATAGAAAATTACACAAAATAGTAGAAGAATAAAAATATCCGCATATGCAAAGCTTATTTTTTATCTATTCCAAGGCTAAAGATATATTTGAACTATTTAAGTTTGTGAAAGGTCAAAAAATCCTTGACTAATAGGTCTTAATTTTGTTAACCTTAGGGGTAGAATAATATTTTTATTATGCAAATAAACGTGAAAGGACTATCATATCCCCGCTCAAATGTTTAATAATGAATGAGCCAATAAATACTGAAATACCCCCACAACTAAGGCTTCAATTTTTTAAACCAAATGGCAAAATGATCATTTAACGTTTTGTGAAAAGACAACATTAGCCTCATCTCAAGCTTTCAGAGCTTAAAAAATCCACTGTGCAAGTCTATAGTGGACTGTATCTTGGTCCATAATATTCTTGCATGGGGTTGCCAGACCCAAGCCGCTTGGGCCTGTCGTGGTTGTCAGATCCAAATGGCTTGGGTTTGGCGCTTAGGATTTGTGTAATTTTCATGAGCCAAATAAAGGTAATGGTTTTGTTAAGGACCAAAATACTCATGCAAATGTGTTGAATGGTCTCGGGACATCTAACTAATAATTTCTTGTGAATTTATGATGTGTTGTTAAGAAAAAAAACAAAATACCTTGCTAGACTCACGTCTCTGGACCTGACAATCATGCCAGAATCGTGCATCTTTTTTTAAAAATATAGGAATACACTTATAATTGTTCTAGAAACATATTTATTTTGTGTTTTCATATTTTTCTTTTTAACCAATTATATTTTTATATTTTCTATATTTTTTTCTTTTATTTTAGGACATTAACCACACGCATCCCTAAAATTCACTTAATTTTTTTTATTAATCTGAAATTTTTGTGAAGAAATCATCTACAAAATTACACAAATTAAGATAATCAAAAGGACAATAAATCTTTTACAAATACAGTATTTTCTTTTCCTGCAACATAATGTATCAATTCAAAAGTTCAAAAGTTTTCTCTTATAATCATATATTTCAAATTTTTATATATACTAATAGTTATAATATAGAGTAAAATCATCTTGTAACAAACTTTGACAATTAGATCATGCAATATCTCAAATTTAAAAAGCCATGAACCCTTTAAAAAATTGTTCAACACTTGGATGGAAATATAAAACTAATATTTTCATCCTCAATGCATAAAAAAAAAAGTTTATTTTTGAAGACTTGAAATAAATCACTTAGAACAACATTTTTTTTCATTCTTTCCTCTTCGAATATAACAAATTTATAAAATAAGCTGGACAAACAAAAAAGAGTTTGCAATTAAGTTCTACTGCATATAAATAAAAAAAAATCCTGCTTAAATGAGGTAATGTTTGTTTTTGCGGTTCAATCATACCTTTGAAAAATTTTAATTTTTTTTTACCCAAGCGCTTGGGTCTGGCATGATCTGGCAGACATGATACTTAGCAAATGAATTAAATAAAAATAAATAAATAAATAGCAAGCATTAGTAAATGCAATGGAGAGTAATAAACATACATTGAGCAGGCCAATCATTGATTCATCTGTGAAATCTCAATCATCAAACACCTTCTCTCAAAATATACTAAACTTAATTTGAACATATTACACAATGTCTCTAATATACGAAACTTTGCTTAAAAGGAAGTATATATCAAGTTTGGAACTATGGCTTCTCCAAAATACATTTGAAGTCATTATCAATAAGAAGTTCTTGAGGAACAAAAATCTAGTTATAATAGAACAATCTTTCCTTCCTCGCTTTTCTTATGATCTAAACACAACAAAAAGAAAATTAATGGTTCATCTCATTTTATTAGCCTCCAGTACCATTCGTGAAATACAAACTGATGAAACTTTAAGGAACACTAGATTCCAAAGAATACTCGTAGAAACAAAAAACAATTCTACCAAATTTGTCATTTTTAGTTTATTACGATTAAAATAAATGACATGAAAAATAAATGGGTTTTAATATATTTCTTAACTGATAGAATATTGACATATGAGATGAGATATTTAAAGGCATTTTATCATAAATACAAGATTTCATAAACAAAAATCGACCAATAAAATAATGTATTGTGACATTGATAAAAATACCTGAGTGCCCCTACAAATCTTTATAAATAGAGGGTCTCACCCTAGACATAAGAGGATGAAAGAATTATTGGACATACAAAATTTTCTTCAAGACAAGCTTTTCAAACAAAAAAGCTCTCAGGTTTCCTTAATCTACGCTTGAAGTCTTGAAAGAATGAAACTCTATTAGGTCAAGTCTAAACAATCCATAAGAGTGAGGTTTAAATTTAATCAAACTAGACTTTTTGTAAAGAGTCATTTGTTTGAAGAAATTAATTTAGTGTTAGGAATTGATTGCATGGAATTTGTATGAATAAATTGCATAATATGCTATTAATTCCTTACAAACAATCATCATCCCAAATATTCAATCTCGATCCATGCATTCATTGTATGTTAATAAGCTTGTGGAGGAAACTAAAATTTTAGTGTCCAACCTTTATTTTTTTTATTATGTTTCAGTGACTTAATTTGTATTGGAAAAATCACCCCTAATATTTTATATTTTTATCAAAATTGCATTTGCCTATTGAGTTTTAAAAAAATTACATTTTGCATCCTCGATCAAAGAAAAAAAATCAATTGTGAGAAAATGACCAAAGTTCCCTAATATATATTATAATCATCAGAGAGACAAATGACAAATCATCTCCCTCCCTATGCTCTCTCTCTCTCTCTCTCTCTCTCTCTCTCTCTCTCTCTCTCTCTCTCTCTCTCTCTCTCTCTCTCTCTCTCTCTTCTACTGACAAGCACTGAAGATCTTGTCCATTCTCCCAAATTGAACAATAAAAAATTACTCTTAAAATTGATTTCTTGCATGAATTTATGTTTCAATGTAATTGTCTCTACTGGTAGTGGAATCTCTCACAAGTTTCGTCCTCAATTCACAAATAACATATTAGTTTTTTGAAATTTTTTTAATTGAGGCTTTGAAAATCGATGATAATGCATTGTGATATTGTAAAAAATTGATTATTCAATTGCTTATATATTGTTTAGTGTCTATGTAACTTAAAAAAAAAAAACTCAAATTTGTTGTTGTGCAACATCAATCATGAAGACCTACAACAAACCCTGAAAAACATTATGTTCTTCTTTAATCGATCATAATCAACATAAAAAAAAAAAACATGATTTTAGTAGTGGAAAACCTTTTATTATTGTTTATTTGAATACCCAAAAAAAAATCCATGATTATAATTTGAACTTATCAATGTTCCCTGAAACCCTAATTGTTTAATCTTTCTTAAAATATGGATTATTATGCAATAAACCTTTGTATTATGTATATAAAGCAATTGTTGAACATAATTAGTATTTTTTTGAAAAACCCTAATTTCTCTTCATGGGTTACTGTTCTAAGAACTCTAATTTTATAGTTTTTGCTTAATTATGTGATTGATTAATTTTATAACTATTATTTACAACTTTTTAACCTAATTAGTAAAGTTTTTTTTTTATAATCCTAATAAAAACTAAAAAGTATAGCTTATATGTACAATATAGTCATCAATAATTGGTTTATGAGATTATGTTTATCTATATCCTCTACCATACTAGTATACATATAAATTGACCAATATAATTGTTTATTATGGTGGTTCAACATTTGTCCAAAAAAATTGTTGTTTGGACTGCATTTTATATATTGATATTTCATGTTTTTTAAGAATGGAATTAAATTCAGAAATATTATAAGAGGATACAAAGTAAAACATGGTTATCACTTGAAAAGGTATATTAATAAAAATTATAAGGTTATAGCAAAATATATAGGTAAGGGTTGATTCCAATACATTAATTCATGGTTAAGTCCTTAAAAAAATATAATTGTATTAGACTAACAACTATCAAAGATGCTAATGTGACATAGATTGCAAAAACAAAATATTGCCTATAATAAGTGTTGATCCAAATATCTCAAATAAAGCACTGGATACCATTCTAGAAGATAAGTTTAGTTTTAAATCACTGTCAATATAATTATAGAGAGCTAGAATCAAGGGGAAAAAATTCATTGAAGGAAGTCACAAAGAGTTTTTTAAGAGACTCCCTTGATATGTGCAGAAGCTAAAACAATATAATCCAAGGTCATATTTGTTTTTAGGATTTGAACTTAATTACAACTCAAAAGTTCATTCATCGTGAGAGTTTTGGAAGTTTTATACTTGTTTGAAAACAATGAATGAAGGGTTCAAAAATGGATATAAGCCATTTCATTGGTATAGATGATTGTCATTTTAAGGATCTATATAAAGTACTTTTATCTACGATGGTATTAGAGGTCAGCAATGGTTAATTTATTTTCTATCGTGTATGTTGTTATTGAGTCTGCCAACAACGACACTTGGCGATGGTTTCTATATGCACTTTATAAATCCATTAAGCATAGCATACATCATAAGCCCTTTTATTATGTTTTTAATAAAATTTATGTGATGTTTACAATGTATTTTATAATCTAGCTAGATTTTTTTTTGTTATGTGTAAAGTATATCTAAAGCAGTTGCAGAGATATTTTCTAAGGAAACACGCAAGCATTGTTCAAAGCATATTTATTACAATATGAAGAAAAAAAGATTTCGAGACTTAGAACTCAATAATGGATTTTGGAGTGCTTCAGAAGCTTACACAACTCTTGATTTTTGTAATTACAAGAAGGATAATATTAAGGATGTGGATGTCAGTGCTTTTGAATAGTTGAATAACATCCCTCTCAAGTATTAGCCTAAGCATATGTTTGACCATTAAGTTAAAGAAGAAAATCTAAATAACAATATAATATTAGAGAAAATTAGGATGAAATTTAAAATAGATTTGCCCAAGCTTTAACATGAGAATCAAATACCACCCTTGATATTACGAAGTTATTGGATAATTATGATAAGAAGGAAAGAAACATGAGAATGATTCTAGGTAATTATGATGAGTATAAAGTTTATAATGGAATAATTATTTGAAGCTTTGTTTTTTATTTAAGATATTCGTAAGGGAAAACTATTTAAGCATAATATCATAGTTATTTAAGATAACGCGGGAGGGAGTTTGCCTGCACACATGCGTGGTGAACCATGTTATCACCCAAATTATATAAATTACTAGTATATTAGCATCTGCTCTAGAGCAGATTAATATAAAAAAATATTAAAAGTATGGAGAATATTTTAATAGTGTTATTAAATCTAATTAAATAGATTAATTTTTAAACATTCACTCAACTCTTTACTACACCCATGAGCCTTGGGTTTGGCAACCACACCAACTTCACGGTACTTAAGTTGGCACCCAAGTAATTTGAGTTTGACATGGTTGCCAGAACCATGTAAACATGGGTCTAGCATAGCTTTTTGAATTTTAAAATAATTAAACAATATCAAAAATACCCCTTATTATTATAGAAAATTACACAAAACAGTAAAAGAACAAAAATATTTGTATAAGCAAAGCTTATTTTTTTTATATTCCATGGCTAAAGATGTGTTTGAACTATTTAAGTTTGTGAAAGGTCAAAAAATCCTTGAGCAATAGGTTTTAATTTTGTTAACCTTAAGGTAGAATAGTATTTTTATTATGCAATTAAACATGAAAAGATTATCATACCCCCGCTCAAATGTTTAATGACCAATGAGCCTATGAAAAATACTAAAATACCCCCACAACCAGGGCTTTAATTTTTTCAACCAAATGGCAAAATGATAATTTAACGTTTTGTGAAAAAAAAACAACATTAGCTCCATCTCAAGCCTTCAGAACTTAGAAAATCCACTATGCAAGTCTATAGCAGACTATGTCTTGGTCCACAATATACTTGCATAGGGTTGCCAGACCCAAGCCGTTTGGGCCTGGCGTGGTTGTCAGATCAAAGTAGTTTGGGTCTAACGCCTAGGATTTGTATAATTTTTATAAGCCAAACAAAGGTGATCATTTTATTGAAGATCAAAATACTCATGCAAATGTGTTAAATGATCTTAGGACATCTAACTAATAATTCTTTGTGGACTTCTGATGTATTGTTAAGAAAAAATATCAAATACCTTGTTAGAGTCAGGCGCTTAGGTCTGGCAACCATGCCAGCCCCGCGTCTGGGTTTGGCATGACCCACATGTCTGGACCTGGCAATCATGTCAGACTCGTACATCTTTTTTTGAAAATATAGGAATACACTTATAGTTGTTCTAAAAACATATTTATTTTGTATTTTCATCATTTTCTTTTTAACCAATTATATTCTTATATTTTCTATATTTTTTTCTTTTATTTTGGGACATTAACCACACGCATCCCTAAAATCCACTTAATTTTTTTTTATTAATTTGTAATTTTTGTGAAGAAATCATCTATAAAATTGTACAAATTAAGATAGTCAAAAGGACAATAAATTTTTTACATATACAGTATTTTCTTTTCCTACAACATAATGTATCAATTCAAAAATTCAAAAGTGTTCTCTTATAATCATATATTTCAAATTTTCGTATATACTAATAGTTATAATATAGAATAAACTCTCATTGTAACAAACTTTGACAATTAGATCATGCAACATCTTAAATTTAAAAAGGCATGAACCCTTTAAAAAATTGTTCAACATTTAGATGGAAATATAAAATTAATATTTTCATCCTCAATGCATACAAAAAAAGAAAGTTTATTTTTGAAAACTTGAAATAAATCACTTAGAACTCAACATTTTTTTCATTCTTTTCTCTTCAAATATAACAAATTTATAAAATAAGTTGGACAAATAAAAAAGAGTTTGCAGTTAGGTTCTACTGCATATAAATAAAAAAAATCATGCTTGAATGAGGTAATGTTTGTTTTTACAGTTCAATCATGCTTTTGAACAAATTTAATTTTTTTTACCCAAACGTTTGGGTCTGGCATGATCTAGCAGACATGATACTTAGCAAGTGAATTAAATAAAAATAAATAAATAAATAAATAGCAAGCATTAGTAAATGCAATGGAGAGTAACAAACATGCATTGAGCAGGCCAGTCATTGATCCGTCTGTGAAATCTCAAACATCCAACACCTTCTCTCAAAATATACTAAACTTTGAGCATACTGCACAATGTCTTCAATATACAAAACTTTGTATAAAAGGAAGCATGTATCAAGTTTGGAACTATGGCTTCTCCAAAATACATTTGAAGTCATTATCAATAAGCAGCTCTTGAGGAACAAAAATCTAGTTGTAATAGAACAATCCTTCCATCCTCGCCTTTCTTATGATCTGAACACAACAAAAAAGAAAATTAATGGTTCATCTCATTTTATTAGCCTCCAGTACCATTCATGAAATACAAACTGATGAAACTTTAAGGAACACTAGATTCCAAAGTATACTCGTAGAAACAAAAAACAATTCTACCGAATGTGTCATTTTTAGTTTATTACGATTAAAATAAATGACATGGAAAATAAATGGGTTTTAATATATTTCTTAACTGATAGAAGGTTGATACATGAGATGAGATATTTAAAGATATTTTGTCATAAATACAAGATCTCATAAACAAAAATTGACCAATAAAATAATGTATTGTGACATTGATAAAAATACCTGAGTGCCCTTGCAAATCTCTATAAATAGAGGGTCTCGCCCTAGATATGAGAGGATGGAAGAATTCTTGGAGATATAAAATTTCTTCAAGATAAGCTCTTCAAACAAAGAAACTCTCAAGTTTCCTTCATCTACGCTTGAAATCTTGAAAGAATAAAACTCTATTGGATCAAGCCTAAACACTCTACAAGGGTGAGGTTTAAATTTAATCAAACTAGACTTTTTGTAAAGAGTCATTTATTTGGAGAAATTAATTTAGTGTTAGGAATTGATTGCATGGAATTTGTATGAATAGATTGCATAATCTGCTATTAATTCCTTACATTCAATCATCATCCCAAATATTCAATCTTGATTCATGCATTCATTATATGTTAATAAGCTTGTGGAGGAAACTAAAATTTTAGTGTCCAACCTTTTATTTTTTTTATTATGTTTGAGTGACTTAATTTGTATTGGAAAAATTACCCATAACATCTTATAGTTTGATTGAAATTGCACTTGTCTATCGAGTTTTAAAAAAATTACATTTTGAATCCTGGATCAAAGAAAAAAATTCGATTATGAGAAAATGATCAAAGTACCCTAATATATATTATAATTATCAGAGACAAATGACAAATCATTTCCCTCCCCATCTTCTCTCTCTCTCTCTCTTTCTCTCTCTCTTCCACTGACAAGCATTGAAGATCTTGTCCATTCTCCCAAATTGAACAATAAAAAACTACTCTTAAAATTGATTTCTTACATGAATTTGTGTTTCAACGTAGTTGTCTCTACTGGTAGTGGAATCTCTCACAAGTTTCGTCCTCAACTCACAAATAACATATTAGTTTTTTGAAATATTTTTAATTAAGGCTTTGAAAATCGATGATAATGCATTTAGCATGTTATTGTTGAGCCTACAAACAACGACACTTGGCGATGGTTTCTATATGCACTCTATAAATCCATTAAGCATGGCATACATCATAAGCCTTTTTGTATAATGTCTAACAAGCAAAGGTAAATTATGTTCTTAATAAAATTTATGTGATGTTTACAACGTATTTTATAATCTAGCTAGATTTTTTTTTTGTTACATGTAAAGTATATCTAAAGCAGTTGCAGAGATATTTTATAAGGTAACACGTAAGCATTGTTCAAAGCATATTTATTACAATATGAAGAAAAAAAGATTTCAAGACTAACTCAATAATGGATTTTGGAGTGCTTCAAAAGCTTACACAACTCTTGATTTTTGTAATTACAAGAAGGATAATATTAAGGATGTGGATGTCAGTGCTTTTGAATAGTTGAATAACATCCTTCTCAAGTATTGGTTTAGGCATATGTTTGATCATTAAGTTAAAGAAAAAAATCTAAATAACAATATAGTAGATTCATTTAATAAATGAGTTGGGAAATACAAAAGTCAGCCAATTATTATATTATTAGAGAAAATTAGGATGAAACTTAAAATAGATTTGCCCAAGCTTTAACATGAGAATCAAATACCACCCTTGATATTATGAAGTTATTGGATAATTATGTTAAGAAGAAAAGAAACATGAGAATAATTTTAGGTAATTATGAGGAGTATCAAGTTTATAATGACATAATTATTTAAAGCTTTGCTCTATATTTAAGATATTCGCAAGGAAAAACTATTTAAGCATAATACCATAGTTAGTAACAGCTTCATGAAAGATAACCAGATGGCTGAGAATTTAGTATTTGATGTGCGATATTTGAAATTATGGTATCGATTTTTTTTTAAGTGTTTTTTATTAAAAAAATATATTAAAAAATATATTTTTTATTTTAAAATATTTTTTTATATTAGCACACTAAAATAATTTAAAAACACTAAAAAAATTAATTTAAAACATTTTTTTTTTCAAAAAATTTTAAAAAAACACAATCAAAAGCTCCGTAACTCCTGCAAACCGCTTCACGTTCTGCTGCCAAATTTGACTGTCAAGTTTTTCCTTGTGCTGTGCTCGCAAGGAGTTGAATTTTCGGGGGAGATTGTCAATATTGATAAAAAAAATATTGTCTCTACTAGCTAGCTAG
>Ga0325414_1001066_pt1 | contig 25393 bp, 21 predicted proteins | sample PopdelMetagenome_8_FD_206183 | JGI IMG/M metagenome (GOLD analysis project Ga0325414, IMG submission 206183) | Populus deltoides microbial communities from Bellville, Georgia, United States - Leaf-PdKOR-R3 | ecosystem: Host-associated > Plants > Phyllosphere > Phylloplane/Leaf | place: USA... | reverse complement strand
ACAAAAACTTCTTGTAACACCAGAATCTCCAACACGACTTCCCTGACCTCTTCCATTTTATCTTCTAGCATGAGATGACAGGTTCTCCAAGGAGGTGAACATGAAATTCCCAGAAAACATTGCTTCTTTGTCTGCTCAATCAATTTAACAACTTAGTCAATAGGCATAGAAAGAAAAATATGTTACAAATACAAACACCCATTCCAGTAGTTTACCACGAATCTTAATAGGATCACATTCAAAAACTGGGAAGCACAAGCCCCCGTCAAAAGATATGACAAGAAATTGCATTTGCATTTATATTTATATTAGAATAAAAATAAATCAATATTCACAAACTACGATGCTGAAACAACATGCAAGTTGGAGGGCCTATGGTTCAATGGTCAAAGCTAGTTACCTGATGTATGGCAAGAAAGATAAAACAGCTTTTGAACAAAGCGCCAATCCAATATATCCAAATGGATTGATGAGAGCTCTGTGTGTGTGTGTGTGTGTGTGTGTGTTACATATAAATGAGCATGCTTATGATACCAAAATTATTTGGAGGTTCTCAAGAGTTCAAACTATGCCAAGCTGATGCTCAACTTAGCGAACCACTGAGTATATCAGCAGTTTCAAGATTCTTGCAAACAAAAGTAAACTTTTTTGGCAATCTAGAGTTAGCATGGAAATCCATCCCTCTTTCCTGAAAAATTTCCCATCTTCCCAGGTGTGTTTCTCACCAAATATTTAATTTGGCCAACACATGTTCTTCCATAGAGCAAAGCACATAAATTAACTTTATGATCAATAATATGCCCCAACAAAATGACATAAGTAATCAAATCAAATCAGCGAAAGTACCAGTTAAGGAAAGACAACTAGCTTCATGGCGCACATACCTGGCCATTGCCTGCAGTTATCAACAAATTAATTAGTTTTTCTTTGCATTCATTAAAAAAAAAAAAACCTTCAGATAAAGATTTTAAAAGAAAATGTTGTACAAATAGAGCTTCTGGTACAAATGAACTCTTTCATAACCATCATTTTATACTGATGGACGTGTGCCAAAATGCTGGGCAAAGTATGGTCCAGGAGAGATGACAACAACTCATTCAATAAACTGAAAAAACTGGATTTTAACCCAGGCATTGCATAAAATTGTTGTTCAAATCAATATATGAATAATTTGAAGAGGGGAAAATATCTTGATAATTTTATTTGATGGAATAGGAAAAAAAATAGAATTTATTGCACCTTAATGCATGGAGAATAAGAGTCTAAAGACACTGATATTGTTAGTAAATTACTAAATATAATTTTTGTACTTTAAATTTCGTATTGATTTTACCATTGTTCAGTTCTTTCTGAATTTATCTGGTAAGTTCTAGCAATTCAAATCTGAAAGTATACTTTCTTTTCAATAAAATTTTTATAAAAATAAGACATAAATATATATATTTTTAAAAAGAATGACAGTACTCGATCCATTACTTAGCATGCCATTATTTAGCTCTCACATTACATGATCATACCTAGTAAGCTAATTTTTATTAAAACATTTGTTAATAATAAAGAGTAAATTACACATTTGAAGAAGAATTATTTATTAAAAATAATTGATGATTCAATGCTTTGATTAATTTTTTAAACAAATCAATAGGATTTAATATTAGTACAGTAACAATCTGTTTAATACTAAACTTTTAAAAGGAGATAAATGTTAAATTACCTGTAAATTGTATTGCGTAGAAAAAATAAAAAATAAATATAAATATAAATATAAGCCTTCAATACATTAACTATTTTACGATGAGAAAAACTCATAATTATACTATTGATTGATGCCTTTAGATGGTTTTAGAATAATATTTATGATAAAGCTACCAAGATATTATGGCTTTGTTTATGCTAGCCTAAGGTGTTTTGATGAAAAGAGAAAGAATAAGTTATCTCTTCTCATGCTCCCATGCTTTTGATGGTAGCCTTCTATTTCTTATTATTACTTTGAATTATATTTCACCATACTTCATTCCCATAGTGATAAACAACTTTGACACTCACAAATATGGAAAATCACTACTTATGGTGGTTTGGTGGGCTTCTATTCTCAAGGAATACCTAAAAACCCAGGGCAAGAAAATCACACAATTCATCTAGTCTTATCACAATGAAAGAGCAGAGATGAGAATATGCCTGAATAGCCTGTGATGCAGTATCATCTGGCTCAGTTGTACCATCATCTGAAAAGACATTCCTGCGAGACACAGCTCAAATGCATTAATTATCATCACCCTTCTTCATCTTGAGTCTTTTTTAAGCTTTCATATATATATCTTCATCTATTGCATATTACCTAATCCAAGCACATTCATTTTTCATAGTTTACATTCCTATAAAAATTGGTCTCTTAGGAGAAAAATATTCAAACATAAAGCCAAATAGTTTTCTGAACTTGAAAAGCAGGAATGGATGCTTTCTGCTCACATAAAGGGTGAAAGAGGTCATCTTGTGTGTGGCATTACTAGATGTTTCTCTTCTTTATAAAACAGTGAAACCTTATCCATCTTGGAAAGTTGATAACAATTAGCCAAAGCACTACAAAAAATTAAAGACCCAAATATGAAAATATAATAATAAAGAGCTCCTCGTCCTTAGGTAATATCTTTTCCAAGCGACCAGTTCATTTTTGAATCACTACAAGCCATTATTTGTTGACAGGAAGAAGAAAACAAAACTTCCAAAATATAGGGTTACTTTTCCACAAATTACCATCAAAATTAGTCCCAGTCTGACCTCAAACATAAGCAGTATCCTAAACAGATAGTAGTACTTTCAAAATAAAGAATACTTTTCCCCAAATTATCATCAATCACCACCAGTATCAAACTCGTGAGAAAAAACTAAGACCATGAAGCTGATTAACATAAGGTGCAAGTACCAAATACAAGGGACAAGGAGGTAGTCGGGACACTGTTTAGAACAGCTTGAGCTCAGCACAAGTTACAGCACCCCGGCCAAAGATCAACCCAGTCTAGACTCAAACATAAGCAGTATCATAAACAAATGGAATGCATAATATTGAGGTGATTTGAAGATCTCTCGAATGGCCATTTACAAGATTTTCATTGGAAGACAAAAACATAAGGATTCTAGCACAGAACATACCCAAGGAGCATCAAGTCTCATTCTACAATACTATTGATAATTTTCAATGAAAAGCCTTCACCAAGTTCTGATGGCAGTCTTACCTCCATATCACCTTTGGAAGCTCATCCGGTTTAGCCTCGGGAAGCATGGCAGCGTCATAAGCAACAATATTTCCATATAATATTTTCTCCAATTCTTTCATCCATTTGGTCAGAAGCAAGTTAACCTGCCATTACAAATGGGCAAAACAACGAGCAGAAAGGTTTTGATTACTCCATGAGTCATTCGCATTAACAGTCACCCATAACCCAAAAACCACAACCATGGGCAGAGCTTCCCATCCTATATGTTGAAGGAATATAGGCAATGAATGAAATGCAGTAAATAACTTTGGGTTTTACTTAGGAACTGGATTGGCATTCTAACAATGGGACACGTAGTGACATGGTCTCCACTTTCAAGAGCATGCACAATTCAGAACAATTTTGTGTGGTTTTCACTGCATAGGAGAAGATGACATCAAGGATCTAGTAGCATATGATGACTGATGGTTACTTTAACCATCAGATGACAGAAAGCAAAAGGCTTATCTACTCATGTTTTCGACATGAAATTTCTGAAAGTTTCATAAGATAGCCAGGTAAAAAGATAATCTTTCCAGGCAACAGGATAACATTAACAATGCAATGTTATGAAATGCAAATTAAATAGACACCGTACCCCTGCTTTAGATACTCTCAACTCCACATCATGATTGTAAATCTCGTATATGTATTGCCCGAATTCAACACCTTCTTTTCCCTCTTGTTTCAATCGACGTAAGCAAAGCCACATGTGGAGTACAAGCAATGAGAATGTCATTTTAAATGTCTTCTCCAAGTTGAATACTGCATGAAAAAAGAGGGTAGTAAATTCTATATGCCACACAATTTAAATGTATAGCCCGAATTCTAAATATCTTACAGTAAAAAAGAGCATGAGAATTTTCTCACCTTCATAAATGGCAGGTCTATCTACTTGTGACACAATTCGTCGGTACACCACATTAGCTCCTCGAATAGACTTACTTTGTTTACTATAAAACAGCAACAACTTGAGAACAAAACGCCTAATTCCCTCATACTCTGGCTCTTCGATTCTGAGTGGAGAGTCCGGAGCCAAAGCCAAAGAACAAGGCTTAGACCGAAACATTTTATCCAAATTCACCTGTTAAAGAAAAACAAACACATCAATCCCCATCAATACGCTAACTTGAGATCATTCACAATAACTTCAATCCCGCAGCCCCATTTTCATTCTTGTATCATTTGAACTGGATAGAAATCAATCGTGAACAAAATCAAAACTTTTCTTGACATTAGCAAAGATGCAAACTTTACCAAGTGAAAAGCACACCCAAATCAAATACAATACACAAAAACCAATGGTCACAAAATCATAAAAAGCTTAAGACGGACAACAAATTAAAGGAAACCCAAAAATGGGTTAGCATTAGAATCTCATACATACCACTGAATTGCTGGGAAAAACCTTCTGTGACGAAAGAATTGGAGAAGCTGCCATTGCTGCCGCTGTGGCAGCCTTGGCATAGCTTTGGTGTGAAATAAATTTAAAGGCAGCATCTTTACTGTTGTTGTTGTTTCTGAGTTGATGAAAGAAATGAGAAGAAGCTGCTCTGCTGCATCTTGCTAACATTTTTTAGCTTCTTTCCTCTGTATGAACCAATTAACTTTCTTTTGATTTTTCTTTTGATACTTTTCCAAGTATCTGTTTTTTTTTTTTGTTCAGACTTCAGCGCTGTTACTAAACGGCCTAATTCATTCACAAACCCTTCCAAGATAAGAGATCAAAGGTGGACCCAACGCTACCATAGTTGTAAACGGCAGCTTGTTGTATTTGGGCTGTAAATGGGTATTTTCCCCGTCACAAGCAAAGTTTACTAAACTAATCCGGTCCATGACGTAGTGAAAAACGCTGGCTAAGCGGTATCATTTTAAGTTTTTTTTTTTTTTTAATTAAAATGATATTGCATGACAGAATTTTTTTGTGTCAAACCGGTTTTTAACTCATTGAGTTAAACAATGATCTTGACTAGGTCAATGGAATCCTAGTATCTATTCTTAAATAGCTGTGGAACTATACCAATTGCTCACTTTAAAATGAAGCATGCCATATGTCAAGTTAATTTATTTATTTTTAATGTAAAAAAATATTAAATTTTTGCTAACATGTTTTTTAGTTAGAATATTTTTTTTTACCATGAATTCAAAATTTAAATACTGAGATGCTGATATATTGAATAATTTTTTTTAAATACAAATACAATAACATATTAGATTAACACATGTTATTTATTTTTGAGTCCAAACATTTTTTTTTAAAATCTACATTAAAAAAAAGTTTAGAACTGTGACTGACATAGCACAATACCACAGTCTACTGCAATACTAATTAACTTTAGTGGAAAATAACTTTCACTCTGGAAAAAAAAAAAAAAAAAAAAACTAGAGATGATGGAGATGGTTGCAGGGACTTAACTTTGTGAAAGAAAGTCGAAATGGTTTCAACATTGATAATTACTAGCAATAGATAAGTATTGTTTGCAGTCAGAGTTCTTTGTTATCAGTAGTGGAGCACTGTTGATTACTCGCATGAATGAAGTGAGTAATTCTGGGCTTAGCCTTGAAGTTAGCATGGTATCCACCATTAACAAAAATCTTGTTGCCCCACCTAGGCTCCACGAACTCGCATTCAGCACCCTGCTAAAAACGAAGCCGGGAAAAAAAAATAAAAATAAAAATAAACAAGACGAGGTGTGACTCAAAAGTATGGAGTGCAATCTTGGATATCTATCGTCTACCTGTATATCACGTTATCGAGATGGCGACATTCAAATAGAAGCAGAACAAAATTTTCAATACAATGGCAGTGAAGTATTTCTCACTACTGGTAAAACCTGAATACTGCAGGAAACCATCACTAGGCAACTCATGGCCAAACTTTCCTCAGCCACTGTATTTCCATATTTTAAAAGACATGAAAAGAATTGCTTCCATATATAATAGCACTGTTGCTTGTACAGTGATACAGACAAGTATCCATGGCTTGATAACAAATTTCTTGCACCCCAGGTACTCAACACCATGGCGCTGTAGACTTCCTAACCTCACAGAAACCAAGCAAAAGATTAAGCTGGATGGTTGACCTAAATCTTCTATAAATTCAAAATTGTGATGTGCCCTTTCCGTCAAAACATAACATTACATACATTAGCTCAGCATAACTATATCGTATTGGGCACTGAATAAGCAAAATCAGAGATATTGCTGAAGGCTTTCACCACTCATGGACTCCATTTCCTTTAGAACATCCTGGGCCAGAGATTTAACAGGTAACTCCAAGTCCTCGAGCAATTCACCAAGGAATGGGATGGTTTCAGGCAGGAAGACTAAATATTCTTCTTTCAGGTTATCCATAAGATATTTAACAATTCTCAGTCCTAGAATTCGAGATCGTATCTTGTCACTCCGAGTTTGCAACAATACCTGCAAAGTGACAACAAATTTGGTTTTCATTGCTTGCTTAAAGAATTTAATTTGGCAACTCTGAATTGAATGGAAGACATAAGAAAGGAGTAAATATATATCTGATGAGGGAGGGAAGGAGGGGAGGTTGGCTCAGATTCTCAGGTGGGTATCAGAACATGTGAACAGGTCAGAGAACGAGGTTCAGGCAAGGTTGGAAGCAAGTAAAAGACATGAAAATAAAACCATAGCCCGTTAATAGCTTGACCTCTTTGAGCAAACACTAAAATAAAACTATAACAATTGATCAGTTTTACTCGATTTATTCAGCAATCCAGAACAGGAAAAACTTGCAAAAAACTAATTGGAAACAAGATTAGATCAGAATTTAATTGGAAAAACTACCGGCAACTGCATTTTTCTTTCATTGGTAATGAATAAACTCCTCCTAGATCCCTCACATTTAAGAATTTTGCTTGTATGCATATAGAGGCATATTTCCATTCGATCAGGTGATTAAGGCCAAAACTCATCTTGCATTTAGCATTTCAATAGATAATCATCCAAATTGAGGCCCACCCCAGAGGATTGACACAAATGCATGCAAAGAAAGAAAAAAAAAACAGTTCTAGAGATCACCTCATGGTTCAGGGGCTTCCAAAGAAGATCAGTTCCTGCAGTAACTGCCATTTGACCTATACAAACTACCAACAATTCATCAACTTCGTTAACTGATGGGATACTTGGATGCTCTTCCAGTAATGCTGGTGGTTCGGCTATAAGCTGTGATACAATGGGCTTCAACAGAACCTACAGATTTATGCAGGTATAAATCAGTTAAAAAATGACAGTAAAGGAATGGATGCAAAAATAATTCAGACAGTCCTTGAAAGAAATTTTTGTTGATGCATAAATGAAGGGGGATAGTACCACATTACAGTCTCACATTCAAATTACTTTGGGTACTTGATTCAACAAGAGAAAATACGATTTGACAAGATCATATAATTAAAATTGAAACATAAATAATAAATTTGCTTGAACCATAATATGTTATAAAATAGGTAAATCTATTTACGTACTTGAGAATAACAAAGTACAAGTAAAAAAGTTGTACAAACAAAGGATAGAGATTTAATGATTTGCTAACCTGAAATTTTGACGAATCAAGAAACTTCCGGCTCCCAGTGTCGTACAAAAAGCATTTATGTAAAGCTGAAATGACCAAAGCCCTGAGATGCCAGCTTTTAAATGTTTGTACACTGTTCTCTTTTATATCACTTCCAGCTTCCTGAATCTTAGCTTTCTTTTTCTTTTGAATCAAACCAGCACCTTTAGGCTTTACAATATTGGTAAGATGCCGAACACAACCCTCTAGCAAGTACTCAAAGTAACTAACGAACAGAGACCTGCACTTGAGATGACATTATTTAGGTGCTCACTTCACATCTCTTTTACAGAAAAGTAGTATTCTGATACAACAAATCCTCAATCCCAAACTAATTAATTGGGCACTGAGACATCAAAACAAGTAGAAAATTTACATATCTCATAATAGCATTTTTAATTAAAATGCACTTATAGAACACATTCAGAGCTTGATTCACGTAAGTTATATTTCCTTAGCATGCGATAACCAAACAAAAGTATCCTAAAAGTTCCCTAATGTTTAGATGGCCAAACATCTAAAACCAGAACCGATTCACTATAACACTAGCTGATAAAACAACAAACTTGCAGTCGTACAAATCCATCCAGGCAGGTGCATGTTTACAATTACAGTAAACATTAGGGAATGATTTTAGCATGAAGTTGGATTAAAAAACGCTTGAAAACATGTCAAGATGTCATATGAGTTGTTGACCTGGAATGATTATAATTTAGAGCACAAATATTGATTGACAAAGTAGAGATCCATGGCTCAAAGTTTAGCTACCAACAGAAGAAAATAATACAAAACCAAGAGTAAGAATAAGAAATCCATGTCAAGACTGAAAGTGAAAAAAGCCTGAATAAAACATGTATATATTGACTCACCGATGATTTTCAGCAAGTTTGTTTACCAGACCATAGAAAGATATGGCCCTATCTATAACATTGTCCTTACTGTCATTTTCTTCTCCATATGACTCAGCCCATTCAATACTTCTAATAAAGAGCGGCTTAAACATGGTCTCCGTAAGTTTCATTGTCAGAGCAGTCATTGCATTGACAATGCTTTTCTCAACTAGATCGATATTTTGAATTGAAACAGGATGTTGACGACGAAGATCAAGAGCACGCAAGCAGAGGTCAAAAATGGTTTCATTATAACCACCAACAGATGATCTGTCCATTGTACCGACTAAGCTTCCAAGCATTTCAAAGAAAACTGCCAAACTTGAATCCCCAGCCTCCACAGTACCAGGATACATCTTCAACAACGGTGGAAGAGCAAGTCGAACCTGCACAGAAAAAATCAGTATTGACGTTACTTGAGCAACAACAGATCATAATTCACATTAATATCTGAGTTTGTCAAATCTTACAGGGATCTTCTCAGTAAGCAGCTTCCGTACTGCATCAGCTTTCTGTCTGAGTTTCATTTTTGATCCTGATGTGTACTCAGGACTATGCACCACGAGTCGTATAATATCTTCAAGATATGGATTGAGGAAACCACCCAGCTTGTCTACAACAGCTTCTAAAGCAAGAAGAATAGAGAGCATAAGAGATTCTTCAGGAAGAGACAGTGCAGCAGAGAATTTGCTAGAAGTTTTTATCACATTCTCCATTATTTGAGGAAGCTGAACAAATGCTCTTGGCCCAAGAGCATCGACTAGAGCACCAGTTGTTCGAAGGCAGCTAGAAGAAATAGCCAAGTTGTTCGAACAAATGCCTTTTGTGATAGATGGAAGGCACATGCTGAAGACAGAATAATTAGAAGAAAATCTATGGGCCAAAACTTCCAGTGTAGAAACTGCTGACAGTTTCAAGGAGGTATCTGAGTCATCCATTGTATCATCAATTAGCCGAGCAATTTCCAAACACATCTGCTGAAAAGAGTCGAGGGTACTCCCATCCACATGGGACCAATCAGTAATTGAACTTGCAATGGAATCTCTTCTTCCCTTGTGTTTCGTTTTAATTGACTCGCGCTTCTTCAACGTCTCAGAAAGAAGCCCAAGAGCCTGATTGCAAGCAAAGCACAGTGAAATATGTTACTAAAGAGTCGACCATTTAGCACACAGGTAACAAGTGAGGACTTGAACAGAACATTTATATAATGCACATTCATGCCTACCCATCCACGCTCATAAAACAGGTTTGACATATTCAGCACAATTTTTAGGCAAATACCTACAATAATCATTTTTTTCCTTGCATTTTCCCGTGACACTAAAAAAAGGAACAAAGAGAGGCGGTGGAATTAATAGAAGATGTTTTCATTTCTATTTAAGCATTGGATATGTCCTTTCAGGGCCCTAGATGTCAGGTTATTGATCCAAGTCCAAAAAGAAACATAGAGATACAGTCCAAGGGGTGCGTGCTAGAAACTCCTAAATACTGTTTGTGTGAAGATCACATTGCTATGCACATCAATAGTACCTTCTTTTTCACATTTCCATCTGAATTGCAAAGCAAACTAATGATGCCTCTGAAGTATGCGGAGGGGATCATAACAGCTGTAGTAGACCTCAAAACACCATGCATACACTCTTTCATTTCCTTTCTGACTCTAACAGGCACATTTATTTGTTTTCTTCTCAAATCGCTTAGTTGTGAAAGGCAAACAACGTGCTCCAAAAGTTCTTGAAGGGTCTCCTGCAGGTTAGCACCAAAAGAAATCAAATCATTTTTACTAGGTCAACACGTGTAGAATTGCTCTAGTGTCTTTCTCCTCATTCAAATACATACCAGATGATATAAAAACACAGCACAATGATAGATACACCAGAAGAAGAAATCTAGATGACTATGCTTATCATATGAGACTGAAAAGTTGGGATGTAACGACTATGTTCAACCTTCATGCACATTACCAAGAATATCTCAGGTCAATAAACAGAAGGTGAAAGCTTCTGAGGTCCCTACATATGATACTACAGCAACTACTGGGACATGTTGTGTTTAGCATGTCCTGCAGTTCCAGAGTCAAAGGCAGGCAAAATTACCAGATGATGGCAAAATGAGAGACACAGACCATTCAAAAATTTCCTCCAAACATTACTAAATTTATGCATTAAGTTTGTTTCAAGTGAAGAATCAGCAACCTGAATTTTATCTGAATCCTCGCTTGAATCAAGTTTGAATGAGAATTCTGGATCTTCTAACTTGTGTAAAATAAATTCTGTTGCAAATAGCAATTCCATAAACATTTCTTGGCATGAATTGCCAGCTCCTATTAGTTGAAGCAGAGGAACAAGGGAGTGAAGCCAAATCCTGCATGAATATTGCTCACATATCCGAATTGCAAATGCATACTCCCACTCTCTCTCTGCAGAAGATGTAAGATCATTTGTTTCATCAAGGAGGGAGAGTCCTTTCCTAGAAACTAAGGACCGGAAAAGAAGGGCAAGCAACGAAGCCAAGCTATTATGTTCACCCAAAGTCCTGCAGAGAAGAATTTGAATTTAACAAAAAAAAATGAAAAGAGCTGTTAGGGATCATAAAATTTGAATGGTAAATAGGTAATATACCTCAACAAGTACACGACGATTGACAGCCTCCTATGCTCAGCAATTTTGGGCAATACATTCACAAAAACCTGAAGAAACAATGCAGCCCAACTCAGATAATCAGTTTCACAGCAACTACATCCAATGCACAAGAGGAGGAGAGCGCAGAGCAAAGCTAGTCTTATAGATTACCTGGAGCAATTTGTCTGTGTTGCATGTCTCAGCCAGCCAGCAGGGGACAACTGCAGATATAAGATCCTCAAACACATGTTGTGAATGGCTGTCAGTCTGTACATGTTCATGGAAAAAAACAACGATTAGCACACAGCTCCGTGCTAAACAATCTCAATAATATTTGGTTACTATTTTATTCTAAAATTTCTTTATCCACAATAAGGCAATCGAACAGTAAAATTAGGTTGAAACCACAACTTTCTCAAAAAAACGTGTTAGTTTGAAATTGTTCTACATTTACATAAATTTCGAAAGCCTTTCTTTCAAACAAATTGCCAAGTTGTACAAGAACTGTGCATATATGAACAAACCTGTGAAACAGTTGATTCTCCAGCAACGGTAAATATATCCAATATATACCCCATTATATTCTCTGGAACAACCTTTACAATGGATGATAACAGTGAAAATACATGGTTGCGGACGACTCCATGCTTAGCAGACCGGGCACACATGATCAACAATTTGATATTGATTTTATTTGTTATGTCATCCTGGAAAAAAGAAGGGTTACACCAATTTCAAAGGAACAGGCATGAAATCAAACAGGCAGAAACAGACACATCATATCTTTCCAACTGCAAGGAATTCAACATACCTTTAATGGGATAACATTATTTAGTGAACTGATAATATCTTCAAGAACAAGTAGAAGTGTTTGCTGAGTGTAACAAATTGTGCTAGACCCAGTCTGGGAAACTCCATATGAAGCTTTGATCCAGTTTTCATCTTGGGCAGGCATCCAATCATCCGAAAAGATTTTCTCAAGAAGTTTGAATAAGGGCCCTATCAGATGCTCCCTACATTCCATTGTATAAAATTTCCGAGAAAATACACACTTCATTATATTGAATGGTAGAGCCATCAATTATTGACCATAAACTAATTATGAATAATTAAGGTACAATTATTTAAACAGACCTGCTAGTAATATCTTTCTTGAGAATCAATATGTCAAGGAGGGAGCTTAGCAAGCATAATGCAGTTTCTACTTTACAAACCACATCACCATCTAAGGTGGATGTTTGATGTACTATAGATTTCCTTTTCTTCTTCCCGGATGCAGAACCACCTATACGACTTTCTTGTTCGAATATGAAATTGATTGTATGGACTACCGTAGAGCAGGTAATCTGCATTATCCACAAATGTGGCAGTCAAATATCACAAAAACAGTTTGTTTTTCATACAATTACATGTTCCAAACATCTCCGGGGAAAAAACACCCAAAATAGCATTAAATAAGCTAAAGAAAGCCAAGCAAACATGCTAGTTGGCAAAATATGAGCAAACGAGTTCAAGTGGCCCCAATGTAATTACTCCCAGCTCCCTTGAGAATTTATGTCAACCATCAAGGTTTGTATGAAATTTAGATTTTACAAAAGATATACCAAATTCAATCCAACAAATGTGAAACACAGACTCTTATCTTGTTCCAACTTAGCATGTATTAATAAATATGTAATCCATAAAGCTCATGTAATATCACATATCTATCATATGTTAAAGAACAACCCACATGGTCATGGTTTTGTAAAACAACAAGGTCTATCACCACCAACTTCATACAACATCATACATTTCAGTTGTTATTGGCTTCATAATCAAACTCTCTAGCTACTACAAGGCTGATCAGCATACAGATGTATGTGTGCTCACAGAAGTAGCAAGAACCAACATTAAATGCAAGGCCTTGTTAGTTTAAGAACAGTCCACTAAAAGAGAAGAGAAAAACTTAAGTATGCAAATAAGAAGAGAACAAACATTTAAGCGCATCAAGGCCTCTCTTGTTGCATTTTGTATATCACCATTAGCATTGCGAAACAAAATCACAAGCTCGCGAAATAGAAGCTCCTGCTCAACACACAAAAAAAAATAGTAAATAAAAGAAAGCATAAGGTTCTACTCTACTTCATAAAAATCACTAGGCAAACCAACTGATTACCACATTGGCCTTTCATAGATACACAAGAGAAACAAAGAACCTTCTCTACATTGAAAAATTAGAAATATTGTATGTGCACTTCATTGTGAAAGTTTCCTGGTTGCATGGAACATTTTAGAAAGATATATGCAACTGCTACAGGATTAGTTTGGACAGGTGCCTTTTCCAATTCTCTAGAGTGTCCTCAGCTTCAAAAGACCTGGTCTGTCCTCCACACTCTACTTATTGCAATATTTTTGTTTAAATAATGGAAGAGTTTTCAACATATAAACATATTTTCTCCATTTCTTCCACTGAGCAGTGAATTCCAAAAAAGAGATGGTCAATATCAATTTAAACTGGATTCTCAAGATAAATGCACATTCCCCTTGAAATGTTCAATTTGACCAACATTACCTTGAATCAACACCAGTTTTAAAATAGAAAATCCAGTGACAGCATGTACACATATATTCTTCTGTTGTTCCACAACCCTACTAAAAATAATTATCACAACAATGTAGCATGACAACCAGTAATTAGTTGTTCTAGCTTCAATTTGGTGCTCTGCCAGAGCAGCCATTAAAAGTGTCTCCCTAGCAGACATCGAAGAGATAGAGCTGGGTTTTGGAGTTTTAGCTTTGTGCCCGTCGGTAGTTTCTCTTTCTGTTTTTAAGCAGGAAATCTCACCCTCCAACTTTTTAGTAATTATTCCATCACTTCTAATAGAATTTCTTTTTCTTATAAAGAAAGAAAAGAAAAAGGAACCTGTTTTTCAGTTGTCAATCCACTGTATAATGGGGCACTTAGCTTCTGCAAAACAGTAATGCAAGGTCCTATAATGGCAAATTCTTCAGAAGAGAGCCCAACCAGCTGGAAGAACAAACAATAACAAGCATTAACAACAAAGAGAAGACAGAACCATTAATATCAAATTACATCTGTCCAAACAAGCTATAAACAGCTTCTTACTTGCAGGGCCTTTAATAGATAATCTTCACAAGCATGCCCCTCCAGTGATGGAGGCATGGCACAAACCTAATACAGGAAGACAATGGGATTGGCATTGGGCAAAAGAGATGATTATACCACAGGAAAAAAAAAATTCAAGGAACATGTCTATGCATTTACCTCCAGTAGAAGGCACAAGATCTTGACTTCGGTTTTGGACAATTTCTGTGATGACCGGTCCACCTCGAAATAATATTGACAGCGTCTTTTCAGAAGGTGAGACAGCAATGACTCAGCTTCTTTAACATGCAGTAACGTACTGCCCATTCCTTTAAGCAAAGATATAATCATCATCTGCCAAACGCACACCCAGTCAAATTTGTTTCCAACTAAGAAATCCTACTATTCAGAAGAGGACAATTATGACACCTGTACTGAGGAGTTTTAAAAGAAAAACTGGAAATGATAGAACAATCAAAGACCAGTTCAAGAACGAAAAAAAAGAAGACAATAACAGGGCAAACCTTTGCAAACGAGGAAAGTTGAAGTCCAGACCCCAAGACAAAGGCAAGAATCTTTTCTTTTGTAGATTGATCAAATCTGAAATGGTATGTTAGGTAAAAAGTTGAGAGTAACGAACTCCTATTAAATAAAAATCAGCATGATGATCATGATGAGAACTATCACATCCTAAAGAATCTTATAAATTGAGCACAAACCAAAAGAGAATGAAAAGAAAAAGTTCTAGAGGTTCATAGCCGAGATGAAGCATTGTACTGGTTAAGAGATTAAGATATGTAAACTCTATGTCAGTCTTAAGCCTGTTTAATATGCAAAAAACAGCGGCCATCTATGCAATAGCATTTGGCGCACAATAATTAAATATCAAAGATACAGCATAAAAAACAGACTGACAAATGATTCCAGGTGCTCAAGCTATTGTTCAAAATAATTTTATAGCATAAAAGGGTTCAGAACCCCAACTTCTGACTTCATCCACAAATCACTTAAAGAGATTGCAGAAGTGGAATGTTTTATTAGTCAATGGTAAACACATCAGGTCATTAAGAGAAAGGGGGAAGACTACTAGGGGGAAATGATAAATTTTGAAGATTCTGAAGAGGCCAGGTCAACTCATGCCAAAACAGCCAGACAGGGCTGCTTCTATGTCAGCCAAGCATCCACAGGCTCACCTTAGCCTGCCCTTACAATTTACCAGCTTCTCGACATAAATCTATTGCAGTTATTCTGTGCAAAGGATCAAATTTATACAGAAAATTCAGGCATACCACCATGAGGGGAGAAATAATACACTGGATGAATTACCTTTGTTCAACATTTTGTGGTACCAGAAGGCTATTCCTGGATGAGCCAAGCAAAGAGCACAAAAACGAGGGTAGAAAATTACTGTCTGATAATATAAGCCTTTTTTGTTGCACAATCAAGCCCAATAACTCATCAAGAAAATGACTCCAATTTGCATTGTTCCCTGTTATTTATTCTGTTCAGAATATATCTGTACAACTGAGAAAGAAAAGGACAGCCTATATGAAATTTAATATCACCAGAAATACCATTTTTCTTGCTTAAATAGTCAGCGCGATGTGACAGAGCAGATAACCCTTCAATGCAGCCCATGGAAGCAATCCTGAGATCCTGAAATAAAGGCATGAATGTATATAACGCTAACCCAGCAAAAGATTCAAATGGTGATCAGCATGTTCAGAACAATAATTAGAATGCATGACAAGCATCAAAGAACCAAAAGGTTTGAGAAAAAACCTGGCTATCAGAGGCAAGAGGAACAAGAAGTGAGGGGAAATTGAATAGAAGCTGAAGCAGCAATCTATCGTCGGGTTCCGAGCAAAGGAATGCAAGACAATGGAGGCTCTCAACTTGGACGGTAATGGAAATGTCTGCAAGATGAAATATCCAGGATAAGAACATGGCATTGCTGCTAGAGATTCAGCTCATTCAACAATTAGACTGTCATAGAACCTCAAGAATTTACACCAGCCAGAAAAATCAATCCATCAGCGAACTATTTGACAAACAGAACAGAGAAGCAAGACATAAAACAGTGCCAAAATGGTTCATGGGATGGTAACAGTCTTGATGGTGGGACCATAACAGAGTAATGGCACCACATCCTTGATCAGTGAACCGTATATGTATAACATCTTATCACGCAAATGAGTTACCAAATAGAAGAAGAATGCACCACCAGATTCAATAACCAGGAATCGAGAAATATACATAACATATGGACAACTTTCTCAATGGAAAGCGATACATTTGGCATCCTGAAACTAAAATCACATTATCACCATTCTTTTTTATTACAGTTTCAGACGAATTGCAAAAGGAACCTGACTAATCATCAATGAGTTAATAGCATGTGCAAAAACAAATTAAGTTCACTTCAACACCACCTAACTTTTCTGTATTCTTCTGACAAATTATATTACATTCAAGGATTTTCTACTACCTATTTCTCTAATTAAACAGTTACAATGACATAATTTGAATTGTTATACAGCATTGAAGTGAACATATTCGAACCTCCATCTCAGCCTCTGCAAACTATATCTAGTAGGATTTCTGTAGCTTCTTCTCTATACCCTACCTTCCATCTCTCCTTTTCCTGCATCTCTCCCTTCCATTAAAATTATAAATCTTACACAATCCATACAGGAGTTCATCTTATTTCCTTCTCTCAACCCTCAATATTTCAGTTCATGTTTTCACCCCATTATTCTTTCTATTAACAAAGGTATCAGCACAGAGTTATGCACAATATACTTCCATACTTCAAAGAAACTTGGCGGGACTAATTAAACCTCACTGAAGTCTCATCATCAATGGTCAGCGTACAGCAAATCTCCAAAAAGACCTCAATCCCACAGACAACTATTGAATTTGTGAACATCATTGGAAAGAAAACAAAAGTGAACAAGTGAATAAAATGAAAGAGAGAATGATAGCTGGGAAGAAAGACTTGATAATCAGCCTTTAAATTTAATATGTGAGAAGAGAAACATCAGAAGAAAATCCATAAATGAGCTATGAATGACTTCTAGATTAAGTAAGAATGATACATCGAGTAATGCAGTAAGTATTAAGTAAGCCAAAAAATTACCTTCATTAGTGTAAAAACCAGACAGAAAATCAATAGGAGAGATCTTGCATTTTGTAACAAGGTAATGAAGATGCTCCTTGAAAAAATGCTTGGACTGCGAGTTCGAGAAAAAGACAAATAAATCTGTATGTCTGCTGCTAATCAACTGCTGATTGTCCTCCTGAGAATGTAAAAATTACCATTTTCAATGATTGTCTTGTATCCAGGTAAAAGTTTTAAGGATTCAAGAACTAGCAACAAAAAAATGCCAGAAGGGGGAAGGCACCACCAACCAAAAAATATATGGGCCTACCATTGAAGGAAAAGCCTCCAGTAACCTCCAAAACGTGCAGATTAGGATATTAATATTTAATGCCTTAAGATCGGTGTCAAACAGCTGATCTAGGAACCTTCCACAATCCCATTGAAGCATTTCATTATTGAACTGTCAGCAGGCACATACCAGAAAATGAGGGAATAGCACAACCAGAATCAAAATCGAACTTAGGATACACAGTAAGAAACCATGTCAACCAACCTCATTCCCAGAAACAACTGCAGACTGCAGCTCCCACTCGGTCTTCAGAAAAGAAAATAAAGCTTCAAAAAGTGCTGAGAATTGCTCACTTTCTATCATGCAACAAAAAAAAAACAATTCTTGTCACAGCATTTCTGGAAAGCAAAAGCACAAATGATACAGACACAAAAAATTGAAAGTGATAACAGTCTCATTAAACAAGATATTAAAATGATAGTCGATAACAAACAATATGACGCAAACCAAGGATTCAGCAATAGAACTACTGTAGGTTGTAGCATTTAACTAGTAACTGAAGACTTTCAGGGCAGACAATGTCCAACTTGGTGCCTGGCATAAAAGGGTTCAAAAAGAGACCTTCCTGTCAGACCTGAAGCAGATCCAAGGCCATGATATGGTGATATTGAATCTAAGACCTGCGCAGTCCAGCGCAGTGTTCAAAAAACATGCCAATATTAGTTGATAAATAGCAGTAGCTGGCATCTTCCACATTTCCGAGGCATTTGTCTAGGAATTTACCTCAATTTGGGAACACTTGGCCCACTAGACATAAAGACTGCTTCCTAAGAAAACATGTTTAAGTACCTTTACATGCTTCTTGTGAAGAGCTTGGATTGTGAATTGTTCCGGGTTCAAAACATATAATATCATAACTATGTGAAACAAGCACCTACACAAAGTGAACACTAAGGAGAAACCTCAACATGCTGATACAACTTTCCTAAGAACATTTGTACAGAGCTTTGGCAAGAACTTCTATAAGACAGTCACTTACATCACTATAACCTGCCTTCAATCCTCCTAACTGTTTCATTCCACATCAACAAATACGTCATACAGAAATCTTACTAGCAAAACAGCAAGCCACTCAATAGAACATTCTTAGGGAGTAGCTGTACAATCTACTTAATTCTGATGCCATCATTTCTCTACTGCTGTTCAAATTCCAGGTTTGATATTTTTTATTTTTTATTTTGCAAATTTCTATGCAAGACAAGTGATAGGTCAAAAGTGAAAACAACAACTAAGCCTCAAACCCAAACTAGCTGAGGTCAGCTATATGGATCCTTTTCTCCATTCAGCCCGATCATAAACCAAATGTGAATCAATATAGCTCAAACTAAAAAATAGGTCCAGTTTGGGGAAGTGTGGAAGTTGATAGAAATGCACTTCAACAACTAGCAGTTCATACAATTCAAGGAATGTTATGAGCCAAGGGAGAGACAATGTTCTTACAAAAAAGTACAAGAACAGAAAATGTTCTTATAAAAGAGCAGAAACTTACTATTCTTTGGCCTAAGAAATGATTGCATCAGAACCAAGAGCAGAAGCGTCTTCGAGACAGTACAGTCACTGGAGCTGTCGACAAGCCAGGTCATATACTCACCTGGGTGCATTGAAAATGTTTCTGCCAAGCCATTAACAATCTTCATGTTGATCGAAGATATAACTTCCTGTTGTAATTTCTGCATTTTTTTTCTCCAAATTGTAACATGCAAGTATTAGATGATACAGTCATAAATCAAACTTCAAACAATGAAGTTACAGAAATGACAGCAGGAACTGAAAAGAAAAAAGAACTTCCACCTCATTTACCACAATTTTCTCAACCACAGAAACCTACTAGACACCATGAAGGGACCTAAAGGTCAACATCCGCCTGACACAGTGAGATACCAATTGATTGACCCAATAGTATTAATTTGTTTCAACAAATAACATCAAGAGTTCGTGTTAAAGAGATTTAAAACTTGGCAACTGGATAATTCTTGGATACCATTCTTTTCCTTGGCAACATTAAATTATATATCCACTACAATGATGAAAAAATTGGCAGGTATGCAAAATTAAACACCACCGATAATGAATAAAATAAATTGGCTATATTATCAAGTTGAATCATGTCAGAAGAAAGCGATAAAAAAAGAACTCGAAAAAACTTACCACCACTTCAGAGGAAACAGCAGTGAGATCATTATAAAATGGCCACTTCACTTCTTTCACTAATTCCAAGACCTCCAAATTTAGCCTCTGTGTCTGCTTGTATAACTTGGAGAAGTCAACAAATAACAAGGAAGACAAGAAGGAACCATATTGCTCGATTCAACATAAGAATAAGAGAAAAGAAAAACCTTTTGAAAAATTAGGAGAAGAGGAAACATCATGGCAGCAAGTTTCTTTGAATAATCAATCTGATCATGAAATGTTGAGACTGCAGTCTTCAAAAATGCAATTGCAACGTCATTAGCTAAAGCAGCTTTATCTGATGCACCTGCCAATGTCAGAAATGAAATAAGATTAGAAATTGTGCTAGGGCAGCTATTTGTAAGAGTAAAACTAAGTTGTTCACAACCACTAAGGTTCAAACTAGTAGTCGAGTTTCAATTAGTGGAGCAAAAAACTAATATTATACATGATGCAGAATGAGGAGGCCAAATAGTTAATCAAATGTAAAAGAAAAGGCATTATGAACTAGTCACACATACCTGACCTTAGGGTGCTAACACATTTTTTAAGCACACCATCTAATGCTTTGAGAAGATCAGAAGGACTGATGATTTCAGACAATCCTTTAAGAGATAAAGCTGCTTGAACAACTGTTAGGTCATCATCACGAAGTTGGCACAATACAGCATCTTGAATGGTTACAAGCCTCTGAATCAAATGCAAGTCAAAAGAAAAATCAAATACTTTTTTTATAAATCAACCTGGAGGATGTAACATTTTGACGGACAGCATGGTTCTAGAAGGATATCACATGCTATCACATTCACCAAATCCAACCAATACAGACATGAGAATTATTCCACTTAATCAGCATGTCCAAAAATGCCACTCGGAAGTTTTAAATTGATTTATTCAACAAACAGCTCTCCAAATATTGAAAAAATTGGGAAGTTGATAATGGGAAACTGCTAGCTAGCAATGGAATAAACCTTCTGTGTTCAAGAGGTGCCTCTCCAGAAGTACATGTAAAGAGTTTTAAGGAATGTGGAATTAGGTTTTAGAGGGAGAAAAGACTAGCCTAAATGTATAACACCATATTGCACAGAACATTATAGAAAAAGAAACAAAATGTTGAACATCACAGCTTAGCTTAAAAGGATGATCAAAACAGGCTGGCAGAAAGAACTTTTTATCAACTTAAAAAAGAAAATTGCATTTCTAGGATAGAAGTATCAACTATTCACATGAGCAGAGTATTTAATTCCAGCAAAGAGTAGAATAATGCACCAAAGTAACCAATTAAGGAAAGAAGCAGATCCAATGACGCATTGGTCCAGTACCTAAGAATTCAAGGATTAAAACTCTAGGAGTTGGAATGTCCAGGTTCAAGTATCTTTATCCCCAAAAAATAAAATAAAAATAGCTACTTATGTCAGGGATACTATGGAGAGTGCATGTATCCACCACCTTTAACAGTGGAAACAACAAGGAAGAAATAAAATGAAATGCACCAAATATTACCTTTGAATCAACAGCCATGTTTTTCAGATCAACATGTCTGTTTAAACCAGACAATGTAGCACGCCGGACCTCAGCCTGTAGGAAATTACAAAAACATAAGAAGGGTTAGCAATATGCAAAATGGAAACAACTGCCAAACATATCCTATTCTACAAATGCAATCCTAGCAGAGAATACCTTTGGATGGTGCAAAGCAAGCCAAATTTTAGAATCAGAGATGGAAGCTGACATATCCAAGTTCCCATCCAACATTTTGCAAATCTCAAAAACTGCATCATCATTTTTGGATTGCACTTTGGTGTCCTATCAGGAACAAATGGACCGACAAAACATTGAGAGAGAGAGAGAAACACAGATAGAGCAAGAGAGAGTGGGGGAGAAAGGAAGCGAGTCACAGACCTCCAAAAACTTTTGAACAGCTTGATGAAGTTCAAATGGATAAATTTTATTAATAACCATCAGAATGTCCTTTGCCCAGCTTCCTGGGAAAAATAGAACAAAAGAGTTGTGATAAGTGGCACTGTCAAAAAAATAATCATGACCCTAAATGGGATGGGTTCAAACAAGCAGCTCCAAATACAATAGAATGGTAAGAAATTGAATAGTTGCTGAACAGCCGAAAAAAGAATTATAAGTTCAAAAAATTCTTCACTGGTGTGTCTGCATAAATAGGTACCCAAAACAATATTCCAGCACATGCGCAAATAACATACCAGATTGAGATGATGGGTTGCTATTTTTCTGAGACATTTTCATGCAAGACAAGAGGACCTTTGAAACAACACGATCAACAAAATTCTTTATGGGAACTGTCTCCAATATGGATACCAAAACATGATGATATGTATCATCAGAAGAACTGTGAAAGAACAACAACAGGTTCAAAAGCAATAAGTAAATGAAGAAATACATCTGCAAAACTTTTTAAAAATCAGCACAGTTCACACCTGTTGTCAACCAGAGCTTCCAAAAGCACAGCAAGAAATCTATCGATATTGAACTCCTTAGAAAGTCCCATAAGAACCCCAGCTATTTCCCTTCAAAAAAGTACCCAAACAAAAAAAAATAGAAAAGACAAGACGAGACAAGTTAATGAAAAAATTGACAGCCAGAATATCTAAAGTTACTAAAATACTGATACAAGAACATAGACTTAATGCAGTTTTGCAATGCTCACACATTCAAGGCAACAAAAATGTACCTGGTTTCCTTCAAAATCTCCAGTACCTTCTTTGGGAACACATCGATTGATTGCAGCTGACAATTTTATTTTTTTTTGCAAAATGATATCAGTAGATAAGAATGAAGGCAAATTATGCAACAATACAACAATACAACACAAGAAAAATGTTTGACATTGGAGAACCCATTTACATAAAGGAGCCTCCACCTGACTAAGTAAGCAATTAGAATGATTCACAATATCCATCAAAATCATAATTTAAACAATGTCAACTAGTTATATTAACCAAAGTCATTAGGCTGTACCTCTCTAGCACAGTTTCAGAAACAAAGATCCACAAGCAAAGTAACTTGTTGGCAACGCACACCAATGAATGAAAACACAAGGAGAAATGGCAAAGAGAACTAAACCATATCCATCTTTTTAGAAGCACTAACAGCAGCAAAAGCAAAGGACAAACTATGAAACGAACACTACACAAATTGATAAAACATCAACAGATGCAGAAATCAGCCATTGCATTGACATAAGCACGTTACTGACACAACAACATTAGATCACGAAATAGTACCTGAACGAGATTTATTAGAGCCATAATTGACAAACGAAACCATTGCAGATCAGTTGACTTGCTTGCATCTTTCTGAACCATCTCAGCAATTGATCGCATCAAACTTTTGACAAGTTTTGGAGACAAGGAAACCTTATTTGCTAATAGACAAACAATCATCAAAGCAGCAGCCTACAAAGAGGTACAAACATTATACACCATAAAATTAAGAGCAAGAGAGCAAGTCAAAAGAAAGAGATAACACATTAACAGCACTTTCAAACCTCACCTTATGATCTGAACCTCCTTTGCTGCCAGGCTGAAGTCCAGAAATAACAAATGGAAGGATTCTCTGCACAACATCTGTATTGACTGTAGTTATAGAACCCAATACCTCTATGACCACTGCTGTGCAAAAGCTGACAACAGGCCTTGATGGCTGGAACTTCTTTGCAGGAGATGCCTGCAGCAAACCATTCTATAATTAAAACATGCACAATAAGATAGTAACCAAAAACCTGAGAGATGCAAAATAATCAAAACCCTCACATAGTTGCACAATGCCTCCAAAACTCCCATATCTCGAACACACTGCTGCACCATGACATTTCTAGGTGGCGGTGCACCTGATGCTTTTACACCATCTAGAAACTTCCATTTACCATTCCTACACCATATCCGGGATAAAAAAAGAAGTGGAAGAAGAAGTCAAAATTTAAAAAAAAAAAAAAAAAAAAATCACCAAGCTATTAGTATCCTTTCAATGACTTAAAAAGAATCCATCTCCCCACCTTGTATCAATCAACTGAACTATTCGAACAAATGCATGAGTATCATGGTAAGGCAATGAGCATAAAATCAAATCCTCGAAATTGTATACATGTATCCTGCAAATTCCAACAATTTTCCACATTACAAAACACAAACAGCTAAATTCAACAATAACCTTAAATTAAAACCTCAAACGATACTTACTTGTATCTTCGTATCAAGTACTCAAGTGTCCTAAGTGATGCAGGCAATTGAAGATGTCCAGATAGTAACCTCAAATATGAACTGATGGTCGAGTTAATATGCTTATTTTCCTCGCCAGTCATCAATTCTCTATCCAACTCTTTACTTTTATGACTAAACAAGTCATTTTTATAGTTCTTAAACCTTTCATCCGCGCTTACAAGTACTTCCAAACCTGTGAAAGTTAACAAACAAAGCAAAACACATTTGATCAAACAAAGCAAAACATAAACTAAAATAACAATCTTCTCTCAAATGCACCATCCAAAAGCCAAAAAAAAAGGGCCACACTTCATGCCAAATTAATTTTGCAAAATAAAAAAAATAAAAAAATAAAGAAACAATTCATGACTAAGCTCTAAACAAAATGCAGCCAAAAAACTCTTTCTCGTATTTAGCAACCAGAAGCCAAAAAGAAATCACACTATATACCAAATTTTCTCAAGAATAAACTAAAAAACTTTGCAACCAACAACCACAAATTCATTTTGCAATTGAAAAGAAAGCCACCTAAATAGCCAAACCCTGATCAAAATGCGGCCTGAATAAACCATCTTTTCTCTCAAACTTGACAATCAAAAACAAAACAAAAATCACACCTTATACCCAATTATCTAGACAAGCCAACAGAAAATCACGAGGCAAAAACAACCACAGCTTCTTTTAATAAAATCAACCTATTGAACAAAACTTACCTACAAACCTGTGAAATTTAAGGGGCAAAACTTAAAATATTTTACATGAAACTGTTTTCTTAATTTTCCCATGTATGTTTCATGTATTTTACAGGGAAAAAAAGTAGCCAAAAACAACCGCAGCTTCTTGTAATAAAATCAATCTATTTAACAAAACTTGCAAGTACCTACAAACCTCTGAAATTTTTACAGGCATTTGTCTGGAAAATATTTTAAATGAAAACATTTTCCTGATTTTCCTATGTTTGTTTTTGTCAACATAAGATTTTACCGTGAATCTTTAAACTTAATTCATTTGTTGTAAAATAACTTCATCTCATGAAGTTCCATAAAATATTTTATATACATTAATCCACTCACAATATCATCCGATTACAACCACCACCTCATCACAACCACCTCCA
>Ga0325414_1001061_pt1 | contig 25417 bp, 18 predicted proteins | sample PopdelMetagenome_8_FD_206183 | JGI IMG/M metagenome (GOLD analysis project Ga0325414, IMG submission 206183) | Populus deltoides microbial communities from Bellville, Georgia, United States - Leaf-PdKOR-R3 | ecosystem: Host-associated > Plants > Phyllosphere > Phylloplane/Leaf | place: USA... | reverse complement strand
ATCAGCTTACCACTTCAATGTTAAAAATTAAAGATCAGTATCACATTACAAGTAACAAAACCTCAGGTTCAAAATTATTATGTTCTTATATATGAAATCTTGTTCGATATGAATCTGTAGAGGTTAATCAAATTGTTTATAATCCAAGCTCATCTTCAGTACTCAAGGATTTGGAATGAAGACAAAGATTAGGATTTCTTCCTTCTGAGCTGTGTTTCATGCTTGCAATTTATACATTTGATTACTAGTTTAATGTTTTTAAAATTGAGAGAGCTTTTAATTTTAAAAGTATTAAAATCATTAAATACATCTAAAATTGTTCTCTGTTATTTTATATAAACATATGATCTATCCATGATAATATATAGTTTTAATAGATGGAAATGCAATTTCATTATATATATATATATATATATATGGAACAATTCTTCCTAAAAGCTTGAATTAACCCCTGGTGCCAGGTTTTGAAATGGGAAGGGAGAAGAAGGAAGAGGAAGGAACTCGAGTGGATGTATAAAATTGTGATAACTGTTTTGTTTTAATATATTAAAATAATATATTTTTTTTATTTTTAAAAATTATTTTTATATTAGCATAACTATATATTTGTTTTTTTTTTATTTTATAAAAAAGCTTTAAATATAGACGTTTAGTTTTGCTTGGTGGTTGCAAATATGGTTCAGATAAGATTTGCTGGCCCAAGTCCATTGAGCCCACCCAATAGGATAACCTTTTATTTTCTCCTATTAAAAGACGGGCCCAATACCGTAACCCCAGCAAATTGGCAAAGGATTAAAAAAAATATTAAAATTCACACGCACACAATAAGCATCCAATAGAATTTTGACATCACAACTACGCTATGTATTTTGCCCGATATCTTAGGCAACCAATAAAAAAGAAAAAACTCAAAATTCTCCTTTTACAAATGTCAAAATCCATTTCATAAAAAAAAAAAATGTTTTTAATGGCTCTGGCGACAGAATGTTTTCTTTTTTATTCAAGAAAGAAAAAATATTAAATAAAATCATAATTAACTATATTACTTCATCTCATAAAAACATAAAATCTGTTTTTAAAATATTCATAAATCTTATGTTCTTATGGAGGAGAAAAAAAAAAAAAAAAACAGAAGAGAGTGTGATTCTGAATATTCCAGACCAAACCACCTCTGAAAACCACCTTTGAGTGTAGGATTTGCCACCGCAACAATGAGATCCTCGTTCTTGCACCAATTGCTTCCATTATTAATAAAGCAAACCCCACCCAATAGCTTCCATATTGATCCACTTTCGTCTTCCATCACCACGCCACCCCGTGACAGACTCACTGACACCCCTCTCTCTCTCTCTCTCTCTCTCTCAAAAAGTTTATAGGCAGTGGACAAATCAACCCGTGAACTCTTTGATCCCGTGAACCCTAAAAGAAACCAAAACCTGCTAATTGGATAGAATCACAAAAGTTCAATCTTTGACGACTCCACTCCACTCCACCCCACACATTAAATTCCAAAATCCCCATCACTATAAATACTTACCATGACAACATCATCATCAACACATTCAAGAAAACCAAGAAACTTTCTTTACATTTCCATGGCTTCACTGCTCTCTTTCTCTCTCTTTTCTCTCTTTCTTTTCCTCTCCCTCTCCTCCTCCTCCACCACCACTTTAAAGACAAACAGCCACCACCCCACGAAACAAAAACAAAAACCCAGACCAAATGTACCACCCTCATCTGCCTCAACCACCCCACCTGAGATTCTCCAAGCTTGTAAAGCCACTAGATTTCAAGACACTTGTGTCTCTTCCTTGTCTAACCCTAATGTTCCTCGAAATCCAACCCCCCTTCAAATCATCCAATCAGCAATCTCTGTTTCCAACACAAACCTTAAAACTGCTCAATCAATGGTCAAGTCTATCCTAGACTCGTCCACAGGGAATATTAACCGCACAACAGCCGCGAAAAACTGCGTGGAAGCGTTAATCAATTCACAATACCGCATAACAAGATCAACGGATGATGCTCTGCCACGTGGAAGAGTCAAGGACGCTAGGGCTTGGATGGGGGCTGCCTTGCTGTACCAATACGATTGTTCCAACGCATTGAAGTACGCTAATGACACGTCTCTCACTAGGCAGACGATGTCGTTTTTGGACACCCTGATGGCTTTCTCCAGCAATGCATTGAGCATGATTGTCTCATACGATGCCTTTGGTAACGAGACCAAGTCATGGGGCCCACCAAAAACCGAACGTGACGGGGTCTGGGAGCTCGGGTCGGCTCCCGGGTCGGGTGGGGATTTTGGCTCGGGGTTCAGGGGTGGGTTTCCGTCTGAATTAACAGCGGATGTGACGGTGTGCAAGGACATGAGTAATGGCGGGTGTTATAAAACGGTGCAGGAGGCGGTGAATACGGCACCGGATAATGAGTGGGGACATAGATACGTGATCCACATAAAGGAGGGAGTTTACAATGAGATAGTTAGAGTGCCGTTGGAGAAAAAAAATGTGGTGTTTTTAGGAGACGGGATGGGTAAAACAGTAATTACCGGGTCACTAGCTGTGGGCCAGCCTGGGATTTCCACCACCAACACAGCAACAGTTGGTAAGTTCATTTTTTAACTCCTGTTATTTTCAAGTAAATTTTTGCATTTGTTGGATGCTGACTCATCATGCCAAGTGTGATGACACTTGGCATGCTGAATCAGCATTCACTTGCAGTAACAATCTTTTTGTTGCCTTCATGTATATTGGCCTGACACGAGAAAGCATTATGACCGTAACTATGTTCGTGGTATGTTTTAAGAGCATGTTTACGTAGAAAATACGTCGAATTGATTTTATTTTATATTTTATTTTATGATTTTTATATGATAATGAAAAAAAATTAAAAATATATTTATATATAAAAAAATAAACTTAAAAAGCAATAAATGAGTTGATATAGCAGGAGAGGTGTGGCACAGGACTAGTTAAAGTAGCCATAGACCATTATTATGATCATTATTCGGCTCGGCTGATAGGTTGATATTTGAGATACAAGGTGGAGAAAGTAGGCAGCCTTTTATTTATTTCTAAATTGTGGACCAATTTGATCATTCACTCTCGTAAAGGTAAGCAAGAATGAAGAGTTTTTTCTTATGAGCTGTCGCCATTTTAGCAGAAGCGTTGCGGATCTGAATTTATAATATGGCAGGAGACAGGAGTACTGACCTTCCATTACCAAAACCTATCCTTCTTTCTTGGGAGTCAAATTATCACGCAGGGTGCGGTGCTTGCACATTTGCTCAAATCTTCTTTATATAGCAGCACCCTTCAAGAGCAAAAGCTTTGAATCACCATACCACCATCATGGTAGAACCATCCTCACCAACAGGTTCAACAAAACCACTCAACAACTTTGGCCATAGACCACCATTTTCAAGCTCAAAATCCAAATGCTTTGTTATCATCATTGCTATTGTCCTTTTGTTATCCCTTGTTTCTCTCATTCTCTTCTTTACCCTTTCTTCGAAGACCAGCAAAGAACACCGATATTCACCGCAAACACAACTCTTTCCATCTATACCAGCTCCTATAACAACAAGACAAACTCAGACTGATATCCATTTAGCCTGCAATGCGACGCAACATCCTCAAACATGCGAATCCTCTTTAGGAGAAGCCAATGTTGTCCCTCCTAACCCAACCCCACTTCAAGTCATCCAATCTGCGATCTTTGTCTCCTCTCAAAACCTCACAACTGCAAGGTCAATCCTAAACTCTCTCCTAGCATCAACTACTAACCCAAACATCACCACTGCTGCGAAAATTTGTTTAGAGGTACTGGGATATTCGCAGTACCGGATTTCATCAGCCAACCAGAGCTTGACACGTGGAGAGATCAAGAATGCTCGCGCTTGGATGAGTGCGGGTCTTTCTTATCAAAATGATTGCTATGGAGGTCTGATTTACAACGCTGGTAATAGTACCTCAAAGCCGGTCAATGAAACATTGTTGTTCTTGGAGTCTTTGGTTGGTTTAACTAGCAATGCGTTAAGCATGACGGTGTCTTATGATTTGTTTGGAAATGAAACGGAATCGTGGAGACCTCCCCAAACCGAAAGGGACGGGTTCTGGGAGGATTCCGTGCTTGATAGTGTACGGGGGTTTTTCAGAGGTGGATTTCCATCGAAGTTAACAGTAGATGCCACGGTGTGTAAGGATGAGAGTAAAGATAACGGATGCTACAAAACGGTGCAGGAGGCTGTTAATGCGGCACCAGATAACGCCATGGACCGGAGGTTTGTGATACATATCAAGGAAGGGGTTTACGAGGAGATTGTCAGGGTTCCGTTTGAGAAGAAAAATGTGGTCTTTTTGGGTGATGGGATGGGCAAGAGTGTCATTACCGGGTCGTTGAGTGTCGGTCAGATTGGAGTAACTACTTATGAGTCAGCTACTGTAGGTAAGTTTATCTTGTTTTAACTGTGTTTATAGTTTGTGAAATGGTGGGGGTGGTGAAAGAGATAAAAATGGATGAGTGGATCCTAAGAGCGCCGACAGTGTTTTGTAGTAGAAGCTTCTCGCAACTTTCTAATTTGTGGCTGTAGTCTTGGGGGAAATCATTGCTTTAATTCCATCGGACAGTATTTGAATTAGGAGCAGTATATTATCTAGTGTTTGATTGGTAATAGAGGTTAACTTAGTAGTTAATTATCAAGAATAAGTTGATATTTGAGCCAAGATGACCTTTTGTAATATCCTATCACATGGCCGGCATCCCATAAGGTGACGTTGTTTGAATTCCTGTGGGAAACTAGGAAAGTAATGTGAAGCTTGAATAGCGAAGCACATGGGTTGCCTGCCATTCTTGAGGCTACAAGTCCTGGAAAACCATGTGTCGGGGAGTTTAGGTTCTGATAGCAATCATTCTGATCCCAAATGAAAATAAAAATTCCAACGGTGCTAGTTCATTAGATTATGGTTTTGCCATCTTGTAATTAGGTTTTTGCTGGCTATGATAAATCATATCTTGGTAGCAACTGCTACTTGTCCAATTTCTGGAGAAGTATAATGAGTGAAATTTGAAGTTCTTGGCATCTTCAACCCATGAGCAAAAGAACTTTGCTGATGTGTCTGATATAATTTTGAAATAATTTTTTTAAAATGGAAAATGATAGCTTTTGGGATGAATTTCTCACCCTGTTTTGTCATTGTTTTGATATGTTCTATTACTTGTTGTAGGAGTTCTTGGTGATGGATTTATGGCCAGTGGTCTAACAATCCAGAACACAGCAGGAGCCCCCACCCACCAAGCAGTAGCTTTCAGGTCGGATAGTGATTTGTCCATTATAGAGAACTGTGAATTTCTGGGCAATCAAGACACTTTATATGCTCATTCACTCCGCCAATTTTACAAATCATGCCACATCGAGGGGAATGTGGACTTCATTTTCGGAAACTCAGCTGCAATTTTTCAAGATTGCCAGATATTAATCCGTCCAAGGCAAGAAAAGCCAGAAAAAGGCGAAAACAATGCCGTCACCGCACATGGCAGGACAGACCCTGCCCAATCAACAGGTTTCGTCTTTCAAAATTGTTTGATCAATGGAACTGAGGAATACATGGCACTATATAGAAGCAAGCCTAGCGTGCACAAGAATTTCTTGGGAAGGCCATGGAAGGAATTCTCGAGGACTGTTTTTATACACTGTAACCTGGAAGCTCTTCTATCACCACAAGGGTGGATGCCATGGAGTGGAGATTTTGCACTTAAAACACTTTATTATGGAGAATTTGAGAATTCTGGACCAGGATCTGATTCGTCTCAGAGAGTAACATGGAGTAGTCAAATTCCCGCAGAGCATGTAGCTACATATTCAGTACAGAATTTCATTCAAGGAGATGAGTGGATTCCAACATCTTCTTGATTGTTTAGTCACAATAATAATGCCGTCTGCCTAGTATGTTAGCAGAACTTGTCGAATTAGATACAAGTTGGTGGGGCATGAATCCCTTTGTAATTACAAAACTTGTGAAATGAGTGACAAAATTGCCCAAATATAAGATGGTTACTTTATCAGTAACTTATCTAAACAGCAGTTGTATGCAGAAATTGATTGTCCTCAGGTTAATTCCTCTTTTGTTTGTAAGCCACATATATGTTTTTCTTTTCTTTTCAGATAAATATGAACCCCTGGAAAATGGATGCAAAGATAATTATGAATTTTTGTCATCTAACGTACTCAGTGTTCTTGATTGATTTGTAGAATCAGATGTATATCAACCTATTCTGTCAATGTTTCTGATTAATCAACTTCGATGCTTAATGTAGAAATGGGCTCTAGAATCTCCGTTGTAATAGTTCACTAGATGGACAAGATCCATCAATGATCAGTCATGAAAAAGAGTGAAAGCGAGAGTGTCATCAGAAACCTTATCTGATGATTGTAATGATACCACTCTACTTTTCTATTTGCTTGCAGGGTAAAGGTTGCTGTGCAGTCAAGGAAACTGAATGGAGTTGCTTGATTTGATTATGTTGGGGTCACTTTGACATAAGGGTGAGATAAAAAAGAAACAAACGTAATAAATTGATTAAATCAAGAAAATCAAAAATAAAAATTAAAACAAATTTAATTATAAAAAAATCAATTAAATCAATTAGAATATTTAAAAAAATATTCGGCTTGGTTTTATAAGTTTAAAATCGAAAAATCTCAACCGAATCGAACTTGTTTAGTGAAAAATAAACCGAACTGAAAAACCGAAGCAAACTAAAACCCATCAGAAAATCCAAAAAAACCCTAAAAATATAGTTTTTAGTTTTTAATATAAAATACCAAAACCAAAACTAGTGAATTGAGTTTTGGTTTTTAATATAAAATAATTGAATCGAATCGAAACTAGTTGGTTGAAATCGATTTCAGTTTTATTTTTTTATATTTTATAAAATTTTAATTTGATTAATTTTATAAATAAAAACAAGATGGAACATGTATTTGGTTTGGAAAAATAAGTACCCTACTTTGACCTCAGCTTTGCAAATTGTAGATGCATTAAGAACAGGTATTTGGTTCGGAAAAATTAAAGTTTCTCCTCCTTTTCGCGATACTATCCCTGCCGTGTACTCTTTAGAGACCAGCCATGATCAGTTGGAAAAAACTGATAGAACACAAACTGAGGTGGCCTCGGTGATTAATTCAAGCACGTCTGTTTAGGTACGGACTAATCCCGTTTCATGGAAAGAAAAATTACAGAGATGAAGGGGTAAACTACCCTGGCCAGTTTTTTCTACAAGATGCTTTCATGTGAGGCTAGTTGAGCAGGAGTCAAGACCACTTTTGTCTTTTGCTATTGTTGTCCTAATCAACGAACAGTTTTCTGCATGCCATTTTCAGATCACATGAGAATGTTTGCAAACAGCGTACGCGTGGTTCTAAGTGGAGGTGGTTAAACCCGTGTTTCAGTTGCTATCTCATGATGCCGAAAGGTCGGTCATCGGTTTCTTCGTTGTGATGTAAGAACAAATTGTCTGCATATGTCCCCCTGTTCTTTATATTTTATGTCAATATTTCTGCTGTGTAGCATATGCGAGTAAAATTACTTGCCTAAGCTTTAGGATTTGGTAAGTGCGATAACTACGTCATGCTTGAAGTTGGTCTGCGCATGCTTTCCACTTTGTGCCTTATCTTCCCCTTAGAGGAAATGGTCTAATCGGTGTCTACTCTACTCTCCATAACTGAAACCCATTGTTACAGTCAACTCTGGCATCCACTTGTTTGGTCATGCTTTTATCTTCCCACTTCCACACCTCTTTCCTTTAACTAGTATATTTCTTTTTCTTCACTCACCCATTTGTAGGTCTGGTTCCCATTCGCATTCTATACTTAACACGAATCAACACCACATGTGAAAATCAACACCCTCTAGTCAATCTGTGCTGTAATGGGTCTTAGCTGTGTCTATAGATCCTGTGGGGAGCACCAAATTGTCCCATACTATTGTCAGCCTAAATTGCCGCCCCACTACTTTGATGGACTTTTTAATAGATTTCACATTTACTTTTAGGTCACATATGGCATGCGGCCTCCTTTGTCTCAATTACTTTTACACCATAGGTTGCAGACATGTGAATCTAATAGTCTAGAAGACGTTGAGAAAAATAAAATAATAGTGAGAGGCTTTACTCCAGCAGTCTTTGCAATGGCCTCTAATGGAGGGATCAATAGTTGCAACGTAGATGTTTACTAGGATTCACGCCTGCGCTTCACTGCGGAATACAAACAGATATATTTACAATGTTCCCTGTTTATGATTGCCGTGTATTTGGGCTAATCTCTGCACGAACACTTACTAAGCCATAGAATCACTTAGAAGCAAGGAGTAGTCATTGCAAGTCTGGTTTCTGTAAATAAAACATGATGGGTCATGGAAACATGGACAAAATTATACTAGTGTAAAGCTCAAAAACCAAATAACTCTCTCAAATCTGTATATAACTCGGCTGAAGAAACATCAAAGGGGTATTCTATCTCGAAACAGAGAGCGGTCTAGAAAATTTATGCTTCGAAAAGGGGAAAAAACAAAGAATCACATCATCCGTATTCTGTTTCATTTGATTAAAGAGGCATATCAATATGGCGAGCCTAATGGGAATTAATAACTCACAAGCCAGGAAGAGATGCTGTGCTGATAGCTGGTGGCGATGGGTTAAAGAATTCATCATTAGTCCAATTCGACTCGCCCCAGTGTTTTAACATACTCTTCCAATTGCATACATTGTCAACACATTTCTTTAAGCGGCCGTCCTGAACTTTGATTTTCCAATGACCATCCGTGTAGTTTGCCTTCTCAGCTTCTCTACGATCAAATTCTAGTTGTGCCTTTTGCTTTGATTTCAAGGAACAAAACTGATGCAACTGCTCAGGCATTGCATCATGGACTCTCCACCACTTCTCATGAGCAATATCACTTGCAAACTCTTGAAATATGTCAACATTCCAGTTGCAATCGTAGTCTCGGAAGCACAGCCATGGCTTTACGCCAAGATAGTGAAGAACATAGAGTATAGGAGGCTCAGCTCCAAAAAGGCGAGTTTTCTTTTGTTTAACATCTTCCTCATCACCAATCCAGAAATGTTTCAAGAAGTTCATGTGTTTTGGAATACGATGCCACCATGTAAAGACCTCATTCAAGTAGCCTTGATCTCCACCATTATAGGACTCGATCTCATTAATATGTTCCATCAAAAGATTGAATGTGCAATTTGAAGGCTCAATGACCATTACACCTGAGTTAAAAAGACTAGCGTTGTTCCCTGTTGCAGAAATTTCTGGCATGCCAAATAAGAAATCAATGTTCCTAAGTATAAGCAAATCAGCGTCGATGAAAATGATCTTGTCATAATCTGTCAGCTGCCATAACCGGAACTTGCTATAATTCCATTCATTGTATGCATCTTTCTCAGCTTTTGGGTTCCTTATTCTTTGGATTGTCCTGATTTTCCATCCAGCTGCCTCAAGTCCACTTCTGTGGTAAACACTGATAGTTTCGTCAACAAGTATTACGAGGTCTCTATTTGAGCCTGACAAGCGGATGCTTTGTGCTGCAGCAATGGCTCCACAGACATAAACATGAGCAGAATGGAGAATTGTTGCATATGCTTCTCGCTGTGGATTCCCTGAATAGGCCCGTGCTGCTTTAAAAAAGTTTTGGGATTCTGTCTATCACAAGTCTATTACATTTAAATGGAAAAAAATCTTGTTGAATTTGGATATAACTGACCTTTATCTCTGAGAGGAAGTGCAAGTTCACAAGAGCCAACTGGGAGATGGATTTTTTGTCTCAAAACATTCACATCTGGCTTGTATAGCCAAACATTCCCTTCTCGTACAACAAGTTCCTTGCAAGTGAAGAAGTTCGGTATTGGAAAACGCGTAGTGATAAAAAGCATATGGACAGGATAAAACCCCTTGGCAGAGGCTGCAAGACTTGCTGCTGCTAGCTGCAAGTGCAACCGAGCGACATCTCTAGACCAATTCCACTCATTTCTGCAAGGAAGCTTCACAGCAATGAGGTCAAGTCGTTTTCTAGGAGTGTCAGGTTTCGGTAGCGATGGGCAAACAGGAACTTCCTTTTCTTGCTCCTCATCAATCCATTCTGGATATAGCGAATCCCAGGTCATGTTCTTGTCAGCATAGTCTAGTTGAATATTGACAAGTGTAGCATCAGGCGTAAGTTGATTCCAATGATAGACTTCACTGTCATTAAAGTTTAGAAGACCAATTCCCTGATAGTCATTCTGTTCACCCAGCTTCTCAATGACTTTCATCACATCGTCCCAGTTCACATCTATATCTGAAACATATCTAGGATCTGATCCTCCCCAAATCCATCTGTTCACAAAATTTTGTCTGCGTCAAATAACAAAACTTTAGGTTCTTATAGATCTGATTCAGGTTATTTTCATTTCCAAATGACTTTTCTTGTTGCCACTGGGGCATCTGCATATTTGGCCAGCTATGTTGAAATAACAGATATCAGAAAAGTTTTTCCAAGATCAACCATGTTGGAGAATTTAAGAAACAGATTTTCCCTCAATCCCTTCAAAACATTGGTGCATGGGATCAGACTAGAGCACGCCTCTACAAAGGATATCTAGTTCAGGCATAAAAATCAGAAAGATTTTTTTTTTATTTTTTTTACCATTGTAACTATTTTACCAGAAATGTAGTAAGACCCAGCACCAACTGCCCTGCATAAGGTAATTATTTGGACCACAATCACAACAGCTGAATGAAAATCTGAGAGTCCAAAAGCAGGTGAAAAGGCATGAAATGTACCTTGAACCTGAGTGAGATAGTTGATCCACATCTGGAGAATATAAGAGTGATACAATAGTGCCACCGATAATGACCACAAGGATAAATTTGATAAGTGGAAACTTGCAACAAGAACTTCTATCTTGGATGGGGATGTTGAAGGGTTTTTCAACACCTTTAACCTTACTTCTTGTTAACCTTCTTTTGTATAAATCTTCACTGTTTGAGTAGAAATTTGCAAACAAAAAACACGATCAGGAAAAAATATAAAGAAAACAGAATAAGTAACAGAAAACCGGCATGAAAGAACCAATGAACAGGAAAAAATGATCTGATTGTCCATGGAAATGCTCTAAATGCAGCTTGAAACTACATATCTATCTGTAGAATGAATAATTAACTTTTCCTTATCGGTAGGTCATCCGTATTTTCTTTATTAGCTACGGAACAATCTCATTTACTACGGCAAAGTTTCCCTTGCATTTGTCAGCCTATAAGAAACATTCTGTAAGAATCACACAGAATTTTCATAGCAATATTTCTTGTTGATTGATTCCCTTTTACTATACAGTCACATAAATATAGAGACACCACTGCAAGGCCTAATCTCACCATTTACTAAAGCATGCTATAGTTATACAACACATTTTCCTTCTGGGAATTCTCTATTCCAAGTGACTTGCATTGAAAGAATATAATCAAGTTTCATACATAGTTGGATTAGGACAGAAGCAATGTCTTTAACCACTACTTTGATTCAGCAGATAAGAAGTTCAAATCAACTATCAGTTTGTCACATCAGTGAAAAAGAAGTATCTCCCAGCATTGATAGTGTTTTGGAATTGAGCTTGAGATGCCTGGAAATTCGAGAAAATAAAAAACTAGGACTGGAGTACTTACTGGTTGATTCAAAAGCTAGTTCATGTGAAGTAATTAAACTAATCACATTACGAAGTCCATTGCATTGACCAATTACAGCAGTAAAAACCCATTGAATCCACAAATATTTCTATTCTGGTATGATTGATTATGTAACCAAATCAGAGTGCAAATGCAGGTACAATATATTGCAGTAATTGAGCAAATCAAGAACAGTGCATTTTCCACCAACGCAAACCAGAACAAGATAAAGATATTTGAAAAAAAAATATGTGACAAATGATGCATGCTAAATTGATGTAACTAGCTAGGCTGTGAAAATGAAAAGAAAAGGAAGAAAAAAATGTAAATTTAAGTAGCTTGAAACCAAAGAAATTAACTGGAACTTACAAAGATGCAGATAATCTATGCCTAGCTTCAACCGAACCCGGGGAGCCACCCATTGCTCAACTTAATGACTCCAAGTTCTTAGCAACAAGGGTTGCACCATGTGATTTTTAATGAATACGAAATCCTGCAAGAGTCATGAAGGGATCATTAAGCTTCAAGAAGCAATTACCAGGCACAGAAAAAGAAGTCTTATAAGAAAGAAAAGAAGAAGAACATGTTCACGAAGTTCCGTATTAGCGAGGGACGGGGATTGGTGAAGCAAACCTTAGGCTATGATGATTATAGTTTTTAGCCTTTTTAGAAATAGAAAGATGGTGAGAGTGGCACAAGGAAAGGCAGGTTGAGACTTGAGAGCATATGCGAGGTAGCATAAGTAGTCAATATAGACAGAGTTAACGTCCATTTGAATCTTCCTTTCTTCACTTAATAAAATTTCATTTTCAAGTTTTTGTTGTCACCAAATTTATTTATTTTTATATAATCTCTCATTCTTTTCTCTATTTTTTCTTTTCTTACAAAACACTAAGAAACTAGAGTTCTGATTAGTGTTTTGCCTGGGGAAAAAACAATACTATTACAAAAGATCAAAGAATATATTTCTATCATCTTGGAAGTAGTTGCTAGATTAGGTTAATGAAAACAAATTGGTTTGGTTAATGATAGATATGGAAGGGATTGAAGGTGATCAAATGTCCCATCTCATTTTTCATCACAAGAAAAATAAAAGTCCTATCGTACTTAATTTAAAAAATAAATAATTATATAAATGTCCCATCTCACTTGCCAAAATGGGGGAACATTACTGATGCTTCTTCAGTGATTATCATAAAAGTAGCACCCTCACTAACAGAAGAAAAATTGATTGTTAACCCAATTTTCCACATCCCTTTGTTCTCCTCTCATCCACTGTAAAATCATGAACTAATTTCCTAAATGTTAATCAATTTGATTAAACATTTTGCAATGATATGCACAAATGATTAACGTCACAAAAAAGCCTGTTAACTCCCATTTCCAACCCTTTTCTATCCTTTATATTTAAGCAAAGAAATTCAGCACTAAATAAACCCATTTTTTAAGTGACAATGGAATGTTGCAAAAAAGGGCTAATAATGCATGATTATAGAATAATCATGCCATTATAGCAAGCAATGTTCACTTCAAAGTTTCAACTGGGACTTGCCCAATCAGGAACTGACACCTTTGTACTACCATGACAACAACACTTGTCTGTTGAACAAGAAGGTGGGACTTCTTTGTACGATAGAATCCTTGCACCTATCGCTACGTATCTCTCTGTTACTCCATCCCTTCCATGCATTACCTATATAGTTTGGGCAGATAAATACTTGTATGTACCGAAATTGGAATGGATTGATGTCTCTGTCTGTGTACGTATAATTGAATTTGAAGCCAAGCAACCGAACAATTGGTAGACTCGGATTTTTTCTTTATACCTTCCATGGAAATGGGCGTGCCCTTGACCAATGCTCTACTCTATTTCATCGTATGGTCTTTGCACCAATTTGACAATCTATGGAAAAGAAAATGAGACCTAATTAATCCCTTTGGTTTTGGGGCACTAGTTATCTTGGGAAATTGCCAACGTCCTCGTAGTCTACTGACATTTTGTGAGTTGTAACCTATTTCAGTGACCGTATGCTGCAAGCTCTCTCAACTTCGATTCATCTCCAAACAGAGTTGAGAACAAAAATTATGCGCGAAGTCAAAAAGAACGAGCCAATCTTTTTGTAAGGTTGTTGTTACCTTTATATTAGGGGCTTCCCACCAATACAAAATGCTTGTGAATCATGATTAAAGACTGAAAACGGCTTCTTGTGGAGTGGCAACCTTTACAATGACCTTCGGTCCTTCACTAAAGTACAATGGCACAACTTTTGGAATGTGGTGATTAAAATAACTTTTGATTGCTAAGGGTTAGATAACTTTAATAGAAAACACTTAAAAATGATTGGTCAGTTTTGTACTTCGCGCACAGCTTTTTCCTCATCCTCATTTACTGTTTTCTTGAATTGCAAAACCTTCTCTCGCTTTTAATTCAATTTTCTTCATGTGGGTGCGTAGGACGGTTGCAGATTTGGCTATTCTTGGGAAAGTTGACATGCTAAGCATGCCTATAAGCTGTTGCTGGTCAAAACTCAGAGCCAGTAAAAATGAAAATACTTGAGCTAGATCTACAAGGTCAGAGCATAGTTCAACTGAATCAAAGTATCCAACTCTAAATTCTTGAACGATGACATTATTTTGATTCATATTGGGACCTTCTACAATTAACCCTTCAATTTGTACAGCAAAAACCACCCTTCTGCAATAGCAAGAAAAGAACAATCATTCAGATCCATATTGGGATCTTTTTTTTTTTTAATCTATGCTCTCACAAAAATAGGGGCAACAACTAGTGGGGCATAATGGTGCTGCATTCATATTATGCAGGTATCAAGCTTTTAGATGCACAGCATGAGGAGGTACTGCATGCAAACAGATTAGCGGAAGCACAATGCTGCAACCAGAGAATAATGATTTCTGGATCATATCTCAGGATCAGAGCTCTTTTCTTCTTTAGGGGGTGCAAACTGCCTGGTAAGCCGTGATCTTGTCCAGGGATCCAAAGGAGCTCTCTGTGGTGGTTGAGGGGTTGGCGGTTTGGACTGTCTAAGCTCATTTTCTCTATCGATAAACCTGTCCATATACAAAAAATATAAGAATAAACTGCCAGGCTACCCTCAACAAACTTAAGAAAAAAAACATCAATTAATGAAACAGTTCAAAAAAACACCAGATGTTGGCTTGGGAAACATTGCCTACTTCACTACGTCAAAGATTACAACAACAGCTTTCGTGAACCCCCTTTGAAAGATTTGAAAAGGAAAGGCATCACCCTCGATATACTTCAAAATTAAGTTATTCTCATGCAAGATGTAATCTCAAGCATGCATTTGGCCATTCATTGTATCCGAGAAATGCTTATTAATTATTTATACCAGTTGGTGGGTGCTATCTCTGACCCCTTTTTATGGAAAAAATATCCTTCGACAAAGTGACATAAAACCTTCTAGCAAGGATAATTTAATGATCTAATGAGTTGAAAAAATCAAATTTCATTTTTCCTATAATAGCATAGCATGAACATCAACTCACGAGTCCACAAAGACTTAAAATTTACTGGTGATCTAAACACCTCCCAGAGTCCTTTCACACATTTATAAGGTGACACAACAAAACTTCAGCTTTGGGAACAGACAATCTAATATTTGGTTGTGATGCTGTAATTTTAATATTTATTTAGATAATGGAAAAATTTACTGATGGTGCAAATAAACTGAATTACAGGATGGAGAGAAAAGGCATCCTCTGCAAGGGAAAATATAAAACCAAGGCAATTAGAGAAAAAAAAGCCCTCCAATTCCCTTTGATTTTTGGATAGAGAAACAGCGGGCAGGCCAACTAGCAATACTCCGTAAGGATCTCAACAAGACAATCCTGTCCTTGCTGTTCAAAATTTTAATGCCATTAACATTGATCTTGCTTCCAGAACTACCATCAATAGGTTTCCTTTTGATATTATCATTATCATTAGCTTTTGTATTTTGAGTTTAATTCAAGTAATAGAATTCTTATAGCAAATCAATTCTGCATGTGCTGCAGAGATGAAGGCAATAGTTGTCAGACTATTGAGTAAGATGAGATTGACAGCATTTATAATGTAATCTATCTTTCATGGGGAATAAAGTTCACAAACCACAAATAGGCAATTATATTATGTTTCCTTCATGTGATTATATGCATTTAGAAAGCAACTTTCTTTCATCTCAGTAACGTCTTGGTTTCATATGGAAGATGCTACTTCCAAAAATCAGATCATTTATTCAATGTTGAAATTCTTCACAATAAATAAAGCTCAGTGGAAACAGAAACGAGGTGTTGTAATTTCATATGTGAGTGTTGTGTTTCAGACTACCATCACTTGTGTTGGCATCATTACCAAAAAAGATCAACTAATGTTCATAAAAGAAAGATCAATACAATCACTTTCGCCATAGTTTGTCCAATTTGAAAGTGCATCGGCTGTGCAATAATGAGTGGCAAGAGAAGTGACAAGTCTGTAAGTGATAATAACAAACAATTTAGAATAGACAATAAAAAGTCTTACTCAATGTAGGCCATTGGTGCAGCATCACCAACTCTTATGCGAGTTCGAAGCATCCTTGTGTAACCACCTGCTCTGTCCCTGAAACATCATAACGTTCCATAAGCCCTTCTATTAAAGTATACTTATAGAAGAAATAATAGCACGTCAAATTTACTTGTAACGGTAAGCCAATTCAGAAAATAGCTTGTGAATGACATCATCCCCTCTAACAAATGCAGCGGCACGCCTTGCTGCACAAAGGGAACCCTGTAATTTTGATGAAACAGAATAAGGTAATGATGAAAGGGGGAATGTGATCTAAGAGATAAGTTTTAAAATAGATATAGCTCATTCCCTTCTGCAAGAAATGATTCCTTTCAAAAAGTTCTTTATACTAATCTACAAATCAATTTGCCTGTTCCAATCACAACATCTTCAGTACAATCTACATATTCATGTAACTCGAGGACAAGCAATGACAACAAGACACTGAGTGCAAATTGCCTGTTATAATGCAAACAATTAGCAATGTCAGCAATAATGTTGATCATTCTAGCCCTTTTGCATGCTCAATCAACACTAACCATAAAACATTCTGATTTATATAACTAAATTGTTACACACCTCTTTCCCAAGCTGTACCATATTATCAGCAAGACGTTGAATCTCTTTCGCCTGCAGAATCATAATAAAAAGAATAAAATAAAATCATATCACCATCATTACCGGACAAATTCTTTCATCGCCCTCAATTCGTATCATTCACTACCAAAAATCCATTGAAAGAAACAAAATTTTCACACAATTCAACAAAATCAGCTAAACCCAGAAATTTGAATATCATTACTCAATGTTTCAATCAAATACCTTATAAATCAAATAAAAATGAAAAAAAACCCAAAACTTTTCCACCTCAAATCAACAAAATAACAATCAAAATTAAATATTTCTTGCCAATATACCATATGGGTATATAAACCCCACAAAAACCCTGTAAATGTAGAGTAAAAAAATCCTACCTTTGCAACAGTGGTTTCAATCCTTTCGTGTTTAATCAACTGGGACACCATAGTTCTGAAAATAGAAAAAAATAATCATAAGAAAATCGAACTAAATTAAAGTTTTTTATTAATTAAAAAAAAACTAGAACCAAATTTTAAAAAAGGGAAGAAATGAAGAACCTGAGCATGGACATACGGTGACCAGTGGGTCGATTTAGCTTTCTGAATTTAGTCATTTTCTAGTGAGAGAAAGTGGTAAAATCTCAGTTTTAGAGAGAGGAAAGATAAACCCTAACCGAAGGTCCTAAGACTGCACTGGTAATGCAAGCTGCAGTGAAGAAGGCAAAGTTTCACTGTTTAAGTATGGATGGGCTTTCAGTTTGGGCTTCGGCTAGTCCAACATTGATTTTTTCAAGTTTCAATGAAGTTGGGCTGGGCCAGCATTTTTTTTAGTAAAATTCAATTTTGTTATACGAATAATGCAAATATAAGCCGAATTCGTTTAATCAATCACCATTATTTTTGTGCTAAGGTGCAGGTTAAATTAATTTTTTTAAATAATAAAATATTCAAGTTTTTTTAATAGCAGGAAAAAATTAAATTATATAAAAATTAATTTGAAATGACATGGTCGACTTAGCAAGTTTAAAAATAAACCAAGGGGATAATAGATAAAAATATAGTTTAAATCAAAAAAATCAAGATATTTTTTAAAAAAATATTGAAATGACAACATATTAAATCAATTTGGATTAATTCGGTTTAACCTGTTATTTTGGTTATGAGACCCTAATAATCCTATAGAAAGCAAAAAAAAAAAATTATTAAACCATATTCTCAATCAACTTAATATTAAAAAATAAAATTGAAAATAAAATTACACTAAAAAAAGAGGTGAGTTAACTCAAGTTAACCTATCAAACATGGATCATAAGACTTAGATAACTTTTTAGAAAGCAAATCGAAAAAAAAATTATGAATCTCAACTCCCAATCAACCCTATGTTAAAAGATGAAATAAAAAAATCAATTAAAAAAAGATAAAAAAATCACCAGAGTTAATTGGCCAAACCATGACCCGAGTCATGAGACTAAGATAACTTTACAAAATACAAACTGAAACAAATTATGAAACTTAATTTCTAATCAACCAAATATTATTGAAGGATTAAATTGAAAAAAATCAATTAAAAAAAAAACTTAAGTAAACTAGCCTAACTTGTGACTCGGGTAATAAAACCGTGATAATTTAATAGAAAAAAATAAAAAAAAATAATTATGAAACTCAATTACCAATCAACCAAATGTAAAATGATTAAATTGAAAACCAAATCAAATAAAAAATGACTCAAGTAAACTAAAGTTAACCTGCAAAATCTAGGTCAGGAGATCCTGATAATTTCATAGAAAGTAAATTAAAAAAAATTTAAAGTTAAATTCCTAATAAATCCAATTTTTTTAAAAAATATCCTATTAAAAAAGACAAAAGAATCCCAAGTCAACCTGGCTAACTCGTGAAATTTGCGATATAAGTCATGAGATTATGATAACCTCATAAAAATAAATTAAAAAATAATTATGAAGTTTAATTTCTAATTAACTCAATTTTAAAGGATAAGGTTGAAAAAAATAGTTAAAATAATAACTCAAGTCAACGTAGCTAACTTGCAAAACTCAAGACTTGAGTCATGAAACTAAGATAAATTTATAGAAAATAAATTATAAAATTCAATACCTAGTATATTCAATATTGAAAGATAAAATTAAAAAAAATAAAGAAACCCTCAAATTGTTTTTTTTCTGTTTTTTTTAGAACCATAGTAAAATAAGACTTAACATTTCATTTTTCATTTCTAGGCTTTTTTTTTAGTACATGTTAATTTTTCTCTTCTCAATCCATCTTCAATTTTTCTAATTATACTCAAAACAAAATCAATTTAAGCTAAAAAGTAAAAACTTAAACTACTAAATTAGGAATTAAAAATAAATTTATATTAATTCTTTAAAATTATCTATGTATTTAAACTCAGGTTAAAGATTTTTAATCGCTATTACATATACTTTGTTAAGTAAGAAGTAGAACTTGACATACTTATAACCGAAAACTAATGTTCTATTGATGCAATTAATCATCATTATTCTGGTGAGGAATATAAACATTTTTATGGTGAAGGGAAATATAGCTATTCAATTCGATTCTAATTTGTCTGGTTGATCTTAAGAATGTGTGATCTAGAATTTGATATGGGTTAGATTTTAACTTGAATTATAAAATATTTTGATTTTATAAAACTTAATTGACCTAGTTAGACTGACTGAATTAACACAAATAATATTAAAAAAAACAAAATAATATTATTTTGATAAAAATATTAATTGTTTTGAATGAACTTGATAGCTTGTATATTAATCCAACAACTAGTAATCATGAGTTAACCTAGTGAGTAGAAAACCTTTTCCGAGTCAGGATTAAAATTGAAATATGAAAAGGGTAAAAAAAAAAAAGTACTTTAATTTCTGCTTTTTTACTAAAAACTGATTTTTTTTATATTTTCATTTTCTTTTAATTTTCTCTCAAATTTTCCTCTCAATTCCCCATATATATTACAATAAATACCTTCCAAGAAAACTTTAAAACCTTTTAATAAAAAAACTCAAAATCAGTTACTTTCATAGCAAACCGGAATTTGTTTTATTCCCTTCTTTAATGATCCATATATCACTAGCCATTATTAATTATGGCAATGAAAAAGAAGGTTTTTTTTTTTTTTTTCTTGCGGACGATGAGAAAAGAAGTTCAGCTTTATCTCCTTGTAAACTATGATCTTCAGTCACGAATTGAATACCTAGAAATTTGCAGAAGACCAGAAGATGTACATGCATATAGTTGTCTAGTTCTCAAATATATATAAACAAACTTGCCAAAAATATCATCCTTTGAAATTTTTAATGATAGCTATAATTAACAAAAGAAAAACAAAGTGATGAAATCTGAATGATAGTTGGAGCTGATGATAATGTTCACAAGTATTCACATGGCATATGATAGCGGCAAAGAGGACACATGTGACTGGTCTGCAACCACCTAACAATGCAATCCGAGTGATAGACATGCGAGCACGGCATCCGAATTGCTTCACTCCCTGCGTCAATCTCTTCCATACAAACAGTGCAGTCTCTCGCTGACGCCGAGGCGTCCAAAACCACCCTTTCCAATGCATCAATAGAGGACTTGGTGGCCGGGATTGGCTTTGCCCCAACCTCCATTGACTCCCTCTCAGCTCTAGCAATATCATCTTCTTGATTACGAAGTCTGGCTTCTTGATAGACTGTCATCCTTATTGAGACAATCATGAATACGCCGTTACAAGTATCAATGCCATGCGCCTTGGTTGCAATTTCGAATAGTATCTGTGATATCTTGATTCCAGGGATGCCCATGCCGGTCAAGATCTCTTTGAAATCATTAATGTGATGAATCGGTGAATCTCCAACCGGAAAGTGAATAGTTTTTCGGCTTATGGCCTCGGGTCTTCTATCTATTGCAAAGAACGACTCTCCATGAAGAGAGTAGATCTCTCGCTTGTAAAGCAAGAAGTTCACAGGGAACGTTGCTGGTACCTTTTGTTGTGGTTGGTCACTATTGACGTGTTGTGAGTTTCTATTTGTTTTGGGTTTTAATCTGACAATATAGTCGTAAAGGATGGGTGTCTCCATGATTGAGTTGGGAGAGAAAGAAGGGCAGTAGGGTTTGTGACAAAACGAAGAAGGTATTTAAGACGGTGAGTCTAGCAGCTAGGGTTTGTGGAAATATATGACTCTTTGTTTGTGGATTTATAGGCATAGAATATCGGTTGACAAATGTTTTCTTGGTTAGAAAAGGATTCCTGATTCCTTAAGGATTCTCAAAGGTCGGCTAGCTAGCTGAATTGATGAGGTTAATTCCTGGTGACAAACAGTAGATAAGGCAGCATTTTCAATGCAATCTGAAAGATAAGACTCAATCGAAGGATTTAGCTAGTCTTGTGCACAAACACTAGGCCAATCATGCACACCCTTAGTGTAAAAAAATGAACAAATTGAAAAATCGGGCTAGTTTGTTTCGACATGATCTGATCCAACACAAGCTAGTTGTCTCAATGCAATCTTTAATGCTTCGAACATTAACCACTTGAGTTTTTAAACTGATAATAAAGAATATTTTAGAATTACCTTTAATTATCACAGTAATTAACAATTATATTTAAACTAGCGATTTGAAATACCGTGATTAAACCCATTAATTAGCACGGTGCACCGCGTTAACAAACGCAAAAGCATCACTTGAGACATGTATGAGAGATATGATCTTTTAACGTCCACTGCATGGGCTGTTTGAATATTAAAACATTGGATGCTTAGTAAAAAAAAATTTGCTTAGTAAAAAAAAATTATGTCAAACTAAGAGAATCACAAGAAAACTATCACAAATTTTACAGAAGCCGGCGCCGGCCCCGGCCCCTTGTGAGAACTACAACAACAGTGAATTTAGGATTTATTTCTTGGTTTCATCATTAACAACGGAACATTGTAGTATAAATAGAAGTGCTGGACATGAGAGTCCGCAACCCACAAAACAGAAAAGTATAAACTGAATATCCACTAGAGAGGAAGGAAACCACATATTCCTTAAAATGGCCCAGGGAAACCGCATATCAGCCTTTGTTTTGAGCTCAATCTTGGTGCTCTCCTTTCTCCTCATTATCTCCATGGCTGAAAGTCGCATTCTTGGCAGTAAGTACTTTAGATAGCATTAAATATTAACTTATGTTTTCATGAAATATATTGACTTCATTTAATTTTCTTTCAAATGTTAAACAATGTCTGATGAGCAGCTGCTGGTTTCTTCGCCAAAAGTACCCCAGAATGTGATGAAGTGGTTGGAGCAGCAAGGGGAGACACTTGTTTTACCATTGCACAGTCCTTTAATTTGACAGCTGCATCCTTTGATGCTATCAACCCCAATCTCAACTGCACTGCTCTCTTTGTAGGACAGTGGCTCTGCGTTGCCGGGTCGGTCTAAGTTGCCACTCCATTTAGTTCAAAACAAGCACTGCCTTTACCCCCAAGGGCTGATTGTTTGCTTCGCTTTCGTTTATCACTTAGCCTTTTTTTTTTCTTGTGATTCCAAGAGGATGTTGAGATAAGAAGGATTCTCATGAATGCATGAGAATCTGCATTCACATGAATAAGAATCAAATGCTATCCATTTCATTTTTCTGGGAAAAAGTAAACCAGACATTAGATATGAAGGCCGGATCGAACTGCATCAATTTTGAATTATATTGTATCTGTCAATTTTCAAGATCCCATGTTCGATATATCTTGTTTCAACGTAACTAAGTCTAAGCAAGACCCTCGGTGCACACAGAAATTATGAAATGATATAGAAATGTGAAGCATGCTGTTCAGCTTGGAAACTGTTCTCAAGTCCTTCACCCACCACCATACTCTTTGCATGCATATTGTCATTTTCTCAACATGCAGGAGATGAGTAACAGCAATAAGACAAATCTGATTCCAGAAAGCTTTTAGTTATCTACACTTGTTTTTTCGCATGTCTGATATCCAAAGACAACTACATTTTATACCAATCTGATTTAAAGCAAAGTGAAAAGGAAAAGAGAAAAAGAAATGAAACTGTGTTAATTAATTTGAAGTGCAACGTAATTGCTCAATAACTTTTGTGAATCTTGCACAACAAACTACAATGGGACAGACAAGAAAAGGGACTAACCTTATGAGAAGTCCTTCTCCATCTTTTCAATTGTTCAAAGAACTTGAGAGATCTGCTTTTTAATATGCTTTTCTGAGTGGATCTCTGTTAGGAAATTGGGATCAGTTCTGACTACTCTGCTTTCTGGTTTTCATCAGAGACAGAAAATAAATCAGGAAAAAGTCCTTGGCGATTTGCCAAAATTAATTATGAATGTTGTCCCAAAATGTTCAGATTTCAGCAAAATATGATTTTGCTAGATTTCTTGCGGAAGCCTTTCTTCCTAGGACCAGTAATCAAATTATGCACAGACCAAATAAATCAATTTAAGCATTCGGAGGTGAAACCTGCTCAGAAAAAGAAACTGCCTGTTCCACATCATGTGTTGATTTGATAAGAATTCTGTCATCCCGAATTGACCAACCGAGATAGATACAATCAGAGAACCAGCATAGGATATAGCAAAAACAAGAATTGATCGGATGAAGCAATCCAAGAACTAGTAAAGTAATGTTTCTTGATTTGATTTCTAATATTTAAATTCAGGCTAACTTGAAATACTCGTTAAGATCATCATAATAACGATTTTGAAGCATTTCCATGTTCAATTTCACAGGCTCCCTGGAATAATAAAGCATAATCATTGTTGATATATATATATATAGCACAGAGAACTTAAGGTTTCATGACAGCATGCACATTTGTTCTACAACACACCTTTTAAATTGCATGGTAAACTGGTGTTCTAACTTCCTCAGAAATGCCCCGTCACCTCCACGATATTAAGGCATCACATTTTCGACAGAGACAATGCTGGCAGTGAAAGACAACAGGTCTAGGAGCACGCGTGCCATCTGAACATGTACGAAAAGAATCTGTCAAGACTTTTGAGATAACAGAATATAATAGAAGAACCAGTGAATAAGAGAGTCAAGTAACACAATCCCGATTGCTTACATGGTGAAAAATATAGCGTATGCATTCTGGCATGAACTGAACATTAGCTGCTTTACCCCAGATGAGAAGATACATACCAAAGTAAAGTATCATTCTCTGCTTCACCCCAGATGAGAAAACAATGCACATATCTCAAAATTCTCCTTAACCACACAGCATGACAAACACAGGAAGCTGCTGCCACATATTAATTCAGCCTCGCAGGTAGAAAGAGTCTTGCAGGGAAGTCCCTATAAGTCATATCCTCACAATTGGTGAAATAGAAGAAACGTGGATAAGTTTAGCAGGATTCTCAACCAAATTATAGCTCGGATAGCAATACGACAGTTTCACCAGTTGTCTACGTGTTCTTGACCAGAATCTTATAAACTCAGGCAGTTTGCTCCAATCATCTCAATTCCCTGAATTTAAAGCATACCATTTAATGGTATTCCATGTTGCAATATATACCTTATGTAATGTGAATGTTTGATGTTAAGCTTGGAAGATGTTCACAGTCCTCACCTATCAGCATATTTGAAATGTGATGAGCTCGGTATTAATCAGAATCAAGAAATCAAAAAAACTAATCTAGCTATGATTTTAAAACCTTTTTCGTATTTTTAGAGCAGAAACAACTGAGTTTTGATGACTGAAGTAAAGCATAATTGCTCTACTGCACCTTCTCACTTTCATGGAAAAGTGATGTTATAACCTTCCTTTAGAAAATCCCCATCACCCTCACCGTAAGAAGGTTTCGTATTTTCGGCAAAAGCAATACTGGCAGTTCCTGACAGCAGACCATGGAGTTCACTGGGCATCTGAACATAAATGAGGGTATTCGAATGAGACTCTTAAGTTAACTGAACATGCAATGGATAATGAAAATCGGTGAATTAGAGAGTCAACTAATAGAAACATTGTGAAAAATATAGCGCAGACATTACGGCATCAAGCAAACATTAGCTGCTAGCCTGCTACACCCCAGATAAGCAGATACAGACCAATGTACAGTATCCTTCTGCAGAAGTTTCTGATGGCCATTTTGTGAACTATAGGTACAGCGCACTCAGATTTTAACAAAACAATCTCTATCTCATACTTAAGAAGCTTTAATTAGATAATGTTCTCAACAGAAGAGAAGTCCACTGACTCAGTGTAAACAATGTTGTCGTCCAAAGAGTTTGCCTCTTGGAGGAGCCTGTTCATAATTAACTGCATCAACAGCTCCTTCAACGAGCTGCAAAAAAAACCAGCTGGAATTAAGGTACGCTTATATGTGTTCAGGGAAAGGGAAAACACAATGAAGAAATGAAAATTGATTGGCAAGTTTGACAAGTTGTTGAAAAGATTTATACATAAGCACCACCAAATATGCATGAACACAGCAGGCATCAAAATGCACATATGTCTGAAATGCTGTGACTGTCATCAGGTTGGATGATGAGAAAACTACAGTGAAATTCAAAATCCCAAAACGAGAAAGACAAGTTTTAAAAT
>Ga0325414_1001060_pt1 | contig 25444 bp, 14 predicted proteins | sample PopdelMetagenome_8_FD_206183 | JGI IMG/M metagenome (GOLD analysis project Ga0325414, IMG submission 206183) | Populus deltoides microbial communities from Bellville, Georgia, United States - Leaf-PdKOR-R3 | ecosystem: Host-associated > Plants > Phyllosphere > Phylloplane/Leaf | place: USA... | reverse complement strand
TTTTTTTTTTGTAAATTTTGATTTTTCTTTTTCTTTTTTTTGTATTTTTGAAAACGAGCAATATCAACATCAACTCAACAAGGAAAATCAGTGATCATAAAATTTACGCATTAAAAATTGAACGCGTTCCAAATTCCAAAAGAAAATTTTAATTCTTTTGAGATGACGTTGAAAATGCTAAAAACGATGCAAATATATCAAAAATGCATTTTTTGGGGTTTTCATTGTTTTTTTGCTATTTTTGGTTTTTTCTGTAAATTTATCAAAATATGGGTCAAAAATTGGGTAGCAACAACGTGTATAAAACACGATAATCCATCAATAACCCTCCAAGTCTATGCGTATTTAATACGCAAAAACTTTGAAAAGTTATTAGCTTTAATGAAAGTCTTTTTACTTGAGTTGTTTTTCCCATTAATAAAAGATCATTTAACTTCCCCATGAGATTTGTCTTTGCAAAATTGTTGGGGTTTTTTGCGACCATGTGTTTTGTCTTATTTGAAGGAGATGACAAGTTGATCTATCTTCTTTAAAAGGGGATGTCCATTAGGAAATGAAACGACGACATGCATTTAATGCAACAATTAAATAGACTTATGGAGATATGAGATGATATGAAAGGTCATTCATCCAATAGTGATGGTAAAAAGTTGTTTTCTTTATAACCCTAGTTGTTTTTGCTTATATCTTTTCTTTTACTTTCACTTTTTATAATTTTTGAAAAACAGTTTTACTGAAAATCCCAAGCCACCTTTGTCTTAATTTGTGAAGAAACTCTCATTCTAGGTATTTCCCACCAAAAGCTTCTTTTTTTTTTCTTTTTTACCCTGAACAGAAATGGATTTGAAAAGCCTCAAACCTATCCCTAAAAATAAGGATGTTGTTCCCTTTAAAAAGGAGTTAAGGTTTCAACTTGAGACCAAAGGAAAAAGTAGAGACAAAGGCCCATCCGACTGGCTCTTAGAACTAAAGGGGGTGGTGAGAGTGTTTACAAACCACCACACCTTTAACGTAGGTGAAAAATTCTATTTATAGTTATAAAATTACATGTACAATTAATTTCTAATCTTTAAAAGAATGGAAATAATCTTTTAGAATCAATTACATAGATATGATCAAGGGTCAATGCTTCTAACAATGGTAAGACTACATTGTCATCAAGATAAGTTGTAATTGAATCAATTAGCTTCAACATTATATCTTTGACATATTCCTTAATGTTAACACCCTCATCATGCTAAGTGTGGGATTTGATTGCACGTGAAGCTTGGTATGAAAATAGTCAAAAAAAAAAATTCACATAAAATGAGAGGTGGGTTAGAGATAGAAACCCAAATATCTCATAACAAATGAGTAAGCCAAAGGAGTTCAGCAGTAGTATGTATGAGTGCATGATATTCAAATTCACAAATGGAATTAGAGACAGTTGGTCATTTTTTATCATTCCAAGAAACTAAATTATCACTAAGAAAACTAGAATACCCAGAAGTTGAGCGACAAGTATTAGGACAACCAACCCAGTCCACATCAAAGTAGATAGTGAGAGTTGTAGATGCGGTAGAGTGTTGAAAACTGATGTCAAAATAAAAAATGCCTTTAACATATCGAAGAATGCATTTGACAACTTGAAAATGGTTAGTAGTGGGAGCATGTAGAAATTGGATGACAGAGTTAACAACATGAGAAATATCTGGTCGCGCGATAATGAAATATTAAAGAGCATCAATAAGAGATATGTACAAGGTGGGGTCAGAAAATAAAGGATTATTGGCAGAGAGATACTGAGAGACAACCATAAGTGTAACAACAGGTTTGTTGTCAAACATCTTAGCTCAACTCAGGATATCACGCATATATTTGAGCTGGTTGAGAAAAAGTTTATCAGTAATAGGTATGGCCTCAAGTCTAAAAAAGTAGTTAAGAGAGCCCAAATCTTTAATAGAAAACTCAAAATGAAGTTTACAAATGAAACTCTCAAGAAGAGACATGTTGTTTCCAGTAATAATAATGTCATCAACATAAAGAAATAGATAAATAATAGTAGATTGCTTATGAAAAATAAATAAAGAGGTGTCAACACGACTGTAAGTGAACCCAATTTAGATAAGAAAGGAGCTGAACTAGTGAAATCATGCACAAGATGCTTGCTTGAGATCATAAATGGATTTTTTTTAGATGAAAGACATGATTAAGAAAGCAAGGATTGACACAGCCAAGAGGCTGCTTCAAATAGACATTTTCATTAAGAGTGACATTGATGAAGATATTTTTGGCATCAAGTTGATGAATTGGCCATTGATGGGTGATAACAAGAGAAACAAGAACAATAAGAGCCTTCATAACAGGATTGAAGGTATCAGTGTAGTCAAGACCAGGTACCTGCGTATAACCCTTTGCGACAAGACGTGCATTGAGTCTGTCAATGTAGTCATCAAAATGATATTTGGTTCGGAACACCCATTTAGAGCCCACAATATTGGTGTTGGCAGGATGAGGGACCAAGACCCAAGTTTGATTATTTTTCAGAGCTCATATTTCTCAATCATGATAGTAAGCCAGACGAGATTCTTAGCAGCAAATTTAAACCCTTTGTGTTCAGTAGAGGCTAATAGAGCTGTAATAAGATTGGAAAAGCATAAGGCAGTATGATTTGCAAGATGACGAGTCCTAAAAATACTAGTCTTAGCACGTGTAACCATTGGATGAGAATTGAGTAGATTTGAACTAGAAGATAACGATTGTGATGAAGAGTCCATTGCTACTACATGAGGATGTGAATTAGATGCTGAAATGGATGAAAAGGAACTTGTAAGGGGGTCAGTGACCCGTAAAAACTCATTAGATGGATCAATATAAATAGCATATGGATTAGTAAAGGACTGGGTAATTGTGGAACTCGGGTCTTTAGGGGATAGAAATGGAAGTACAGTCGAAGAAACACTCGTTATAGAAAACTAGAATAGTCTAAAGAGGTGAGGGGCTTAGCTTGAGAGGTAGAGTTGCATGGAAAATATAATTAATCAAATTATGCATGATGAGTGATGTAGATCCTAGAAGTAAAAGGATTTAAGCAACATAAGCCTTTATGAAATGGATTATAACCTAGAAAAATACAAGGAACACTGTGAGGTGAAAATTTATAATCCACATAATCATGTAAACAAGGATATACTCGACAACCAAAAGGATGAATATTAGCATAATTAGCAGATCTACCAAACAAAATTTCAAAGGGTGACTTACCATCAAGTAGAGGAGTAGGCAAGCGATTAATAGTGTAGGATACAACAAATATGAGGTTGTTCTTACTATTAGAGGGCACCTCCCCCTAAAGCTAATAGTAAACTTCATTTGAGTTCGGATGAGGAGAAAACATATGTTGTATTGGCATCAACCTCAATTGATTATGAAGCCAATATAATGGCCAGAGAGCACTACTAGGCCTAGTGTTCTAGCATCGACTATAAAGGCTCCTATGGTGGCATTCCCCTACTCTGACTTCCAACTTTGCCTGCTAAGGTTACAGCAACTAGGCCCTCTACCTAGGCTTTTCTTGAGGAGGCTAAATTTGATGATGCTTTAATCGACCTCATTTTTGGTTGAGCTCTCTTTAGTTTCTTCACCTTAACTGATGAGGAGATGCAATTCATGAAGGTTGATGATGGTAGAAGGTTGGGCCTTGGAGATACTGTCCTTGAGGTGATGAGACTGCTGGAGAGGATCCTCACCATTCCATCACTTATCTCAATGATGTCTGATGAGAGCTATAATTGTTATTTGACCTTAACTGGATAAATAACTTTTAATGTAAAGAACTTTCTCATTTTTTTTTTAGTTTGGTTTTATGACCATTGTTCCTAACACTTGTTTTTTGTCGACTTTCAAGATGTGTGCCTATTCCAAAAGGCACGAATAACTAAGAGGAACCACGTAAGAGAGACCATTGCTAAAAATAAAGCAAACCAGACTGTCTTCCAACTGTTAAAAAGGAGAAAATTGTTGTGAAGGCCGAACTAAAAAGCCTTAAGGTGGCTTATTAATCATTGAAAGAACAAATACAAGGCATTGTTATTCAATTGGGCTCCATTGATAAATTGCTTCAAGCCACTTATAACCAAGTGGATAGCTTGAAATAAGAGATTTTTTAGGCGAAGACCACCCAAGATGGTCTAAGGGTTGAGCTTCTTATTGCTAGGAAAGAGGCCTATATTTTTTTGGTGTAGCTAGAGGAACCATCCCGGGGAGTTCTAAGAATTGTTTGGAGGATTTGCATCTTTATCCGAGACAGTTGGGGACAAGATCTTTCTTGCCATGTCCAACTTATATTTCTTCAACCAATTAAATGAAATGTAAGTGGACTTTAATGTTGCCTTCCATCCAATTTTGGTGCCTGATTTTATAGATATGTTACTTGTTAAGATTGTTGCTGCCCAACATAGAGAATATCTAGTTGAAGAGTCCATGCTAGATATTTAAGCCTTCACTTCTCATCTCCTCTCATGAAGACAACCTCGGTCCTGTAAGGTTTATCTATGTAATATTTCTTGTTATAAATATGATTTTTACATTCCATTTCTACGTTGACTTGTTCAGTTTATATGAATCTAACATCTATAGTAAAAAAAAGGTTTGAGGCCCTTAGAAAAAGTTTTGAAATTTTATATAGATCCTACACCCGTACTTAGAAAAATGTTGAGGGAATTCCCTAGACAATTTATTTGAGTCCTACGCTTACAGTAAAAAATTCCATGCAAGGTCCAAAAGCCCTTAGGAAATTGTTGAAAATTTTGTATAGGTTTAACGCTCATATTTAAAAAAATATTTATCAAATTTTAACAGGAATTGAGCTTTGAGTTTTGTCTAACCTTAGTAGGATTTGCCCTTTGCTTGGAACCAAGAAGAGATCTGGGTTGCAAGTATGTATATTACCAACAAATCATTGAGATGCCCCTAGGATCACATAAAGATTGGTGTTATTACATTATGGAGATAAAGTAAAATCCTTTAGAGTTATGAAGTCTTGTTAATCTCATCCTTGAAGAGTGTGCAATCACACTAGGAAGGCTATATCAATTCATTCCAAGGTAAGTTGTGCAATTACATTAGAGAAACTGAACTGATTCTTTTAAAGTAAATTATGCAATCACACTAAGAAGATTAAGTCCATCCCATTCTTGAAAGGTTCTAGGGCGTTACCTAGAGAGATTATGTTAATCCTTATTGTTAAGACCGTGTCTATCATATCCTTGGAGAATTGTGCAAACGTATTAGAGAGACCATATCAATCCTTTCTAATGTAAATTATATAATCGCATTAAGGAAATTGAGTTAATCCTTTCCAAGATAAACTGTGTAATCACAATAGAGAGACTAAGTCAATTTACCTTAGAGAGATGATGTGTCAATCTCATCCTTGAAGAGTTATGAAATCGTATTTGGGATATCATGTCAATACCTTCCAAGGTAAGTTGTGCAATCATATTAGAAAGACTGAGTTAATCCATTCCAAGGTAAACTATGCAATTGCACTAGGAAGACTAAGTCAATCGCATCCTTGGAAGGTTACAGGGCTATTGACCTAAGAGAGATGTCATGTCAATCCTATCATTGGAGAGTTGTGTAATCGTATTAGAAAAACCATGTCAAACCCTTCTAAGGTAAGTTGTGCAATCGCACAAGGGAGGCTTCGATTTTATCCCTTCCAATGAGAGTTATCAAGAGGCCTTCAAACATCTCTTGGGAAAAATAAGTCATTTTGAATAAGTCATTCATATACAAGAAACTCACATTCTTATTCTCATCAGCCATGGTAAATTTTCATTTCATTAGAGTGTTAGGTGTGAGGGAGATTTTTTCCTTTCTCTTAGATGGTTGCCAAAGATACTTCACGTTTTATAGTTTTAACTAACATTTCCACTTGTAAGCTTTCTAAAATTTCGAGGCTCTAACTGCATTCATGAAGCTGGAAAACACATAGCCTAAATTTGCTCATATAATTAAGTTTAGGGCAAGCAGAAGAAATCATACTCTAACTAAGAGCGATCAAATTACTACATAACCTTTCCTATTCTTTATTGAAGATTTGCTGAAGATCTGTTAGAATAGATGTGCCTATAATTGTAAAAAGGTTTATGACACGTACCATTCCAAGAGTGTCTTAATTATCTGCCTTTGATTGTGATTAGGGAGTCAATAAACTAGTTATAAAATAACAATTGATGGTTTTTTTTATCAATTTTCCATAGACAATGTCAGTGATGATGCCATAAAAAGTCCAAGTAGCTTAAGAATAAGGCTTATATGTTGGTAATTAGTTAATCTTTTGGTTCTAGCAATATGATCCATTCTTCTTGGCCAAGGTGGCTAATGTCTGATGCTTGATGCATGGTAAACCAAGGTGATTAGCAGCTGGTACCTGTAAAAGGTTCTATTTGGTGGATTTGAGGATTATTTGATGCTTATGTAAGTATCTTTTTGAGAAAAAAAGTGATATTTTTTAGAGAGATTCTGAAAATAAATATACAGTAAAAAATGAGATTGTGAACCTACCTTCATTGAAGGACTCATAAGGTTTTTATAGCCCATGAGTCTTGTTATTTTGTGGAGAGGAGGAGCTGAAACATCATCTTACCGTGATGGGATTAACGGAGGGAAAAAAATCATTGACACTCATATTAAAGAGGGATAAATATCCCTTACACATCATTAGTGATGGATAAATGGTGGGTTTTTTTGAAGATTTTGATACACCTAGAGGTGTAGAGAGACAAATACCCTTAACCTTAACAATTTATGTTAAGGGTTACAAGAAAACAAACAAACAGAGTATTATGACCCAATAGAGGGCCTAAAAAAATCATCAGTTTTACATCCATCTAGCCTAGGTGAGATGTTGAGCCTAAAGATGTCAGGTCTGGTAGTCTTCCAAACCCACATGTAATTGGGCTCAATATGTTATTGATCCTAGGGATGTTGAGCCTGATAGCTTGCTAGACCCACATGTACTCAGGCTAAATGCATAACTGAACCTAGAAATGTTGGGTCATCACCCTGCCTTTGGTTCTTTTTTAAACATAAGTTTTAGGGAAAAAAAATAACATGAATAAAACATGTTAATCCATCAAGTATACAAGTAAAAGACTAGAGAAAAAGGCAAATTTCAGGTAACTTCGCTAGTTCCATTGCGATCAAATTGCATTTCTCATCAAATCTGTAAACTTGCTCTCTCTTAATCAAAAACCCAGACACCCTACTGGTCCTACGACAAATACATGGGATGGGAGATAAAGGGAAAGAGTTGTCTTTAAATAAAATAAACTAAAATAGTGTATCAAACCTATAGACATAAATTTGCTTATCAACCAAGACTCATAAACTAAAAAATAATCTACGTAATTCTTAAGGCTGACAATATCTAGTTTTACCCTTTGTTGTACTGTAGGTTCTATCACTCTACAAAATCCACATTTTCCACAGCTAGAATTGGTAAAATCATCATAGTCTCTCTATCAATAATAAGAAGATTATCGTTCTTGAAGCATTTAGTCAAGAATTTCACTATGATAAATCAACAACTAGATATCAAGTAGAATAATGTTATTTTGCTTTATAGCTTCAATATATAAACAAAAATAGTAATGTAGTTTACATGTATCTGCTTTTGTTTTCTCTTACCATAGTAGCTTGTACCTCTACAACAAATTCATCCTTAATATACACGGGGCTTTTAAAATGTAAGTTCTAAGAAACATATATTGCTTCAGGCTATAAAAGTTTTGCAATCTTAACATTTTCTATCAATTGAAGAATGAAGAAACAAATAACTTTAAACTCAAAAAATTAAAATTAAAAAAAGAGGGAAGGAGTCATGACTTACAAAATAGGATGCAATAATCCGAGGAAATAAAGTTGCAACCAACATTCATGGACAAGTTGATCCTCAAATCCGACATTCTAGAAAAATTTAGAATAAAAATGTAAGGGATTGGAATCAAGACTCGCCTTAAAAGATTCAATAACATCCTCGTTTTTTAATATCCTTGATTTCTGTAATGTGTCTTTATTTTTCAAAACCTTTCATAGAGGCAAGGTTGTCCTTGAAAAGTTTATGGTAAAAGGGATTAAACTCGATAACAAACTCCTTATAAGCATCATGTTTATACTAAACATTTTATCGAATGTTTAGGTTACATACTGCATTGTTATTGGTTAAAAAAGGAAATGGATTTGATAAAAGAGTTAGTATATATGCCTTGTAACCAATCAGTTAGTTACACGTAACACTGATTTTATTCATGTAGAACAAATTTATTGTTAATAAAAGCTTTCTTTATCTTTAATATTCATTTGTATTTTATTTATGAATCTAATGTTTAATTAATGAGTCCATAGTAACGATAAAGTCTATGGAACAAAAATATTTTACAACAAAAATTATAAAGTTGTTATAATTATGAGATTCATGTCAATACTCTATTAAGACTAGATATTAATTAGAACGGTTGAGACTAATACATATTATGTTCTTTTCTATATAAAAGAAAGTAGTTGTTCTCATAGACTGAGGTATGAGGAATACCTATAATTAATATGCAAGTGTTTGTCAAATTATATGTACATTAAACTAATCTATATGGAAATTCCATATAGAGAGATAATTAGTGTATATAAAAAGGCTCACGTTATGGTTATGTAAGTGATCCTTAGACTTAAGATCACCAAGTTATCTTATATAGAAAGTGTTATGTTTTGATCCTGCTACATGTTGTCCTAATCAAGGGTAACAAGTTGATAGATATTTGATATAAAATCAACTATATGAAGATATTTAAGTAATCAAAAGAGTGTTCATCATCTTAGGTGAATTAAAGAAAATTTTTCATCTGTTCTAAAATAGTATTGATTATAAATCATTGCACAAAGTGGAATGAGAAGTGAAAAAAATTTCCAAGTCTTGTTCAAAGAATCAATGACTATTGTTAAGAACAAACATGATTTGACATGATAGAGACATTCCATACTATAATATCTAAATTAAAACATTGTTGATGAAGGGATAATAATTACACTGAGAAACTGGTCGCTGAAAGGTTAAGTCAAACCATTTAAGACTTTTTTAATATTTGGGGGGATCATGACAAGTTACTAGATATTGTACTTGATCTTTAAATATAAATCAATTAATTATTACAACAATTGATAATAAATTAATTTGTTAAATTTATTTAGGATTGTGATTTATATTTGAGACAACTTATCAAAGAACTTAATAGGTCATATGTATAAGAACCATTGGTCAGAAATTAAAACAAGATGATTAATAAAGTGTGACTTGATTCTAAATAAATTTTAGAAATTAAGAACTAGAATATAATTAATAAAGGAAATTTCAATTCTAAGCTTAGAAAAATCAAGTAGGGACTTGATTAAATAAATTTCTTAAATTGTATTGAAATAATATATTTGATATTATTCAGGAGACAAATTGATATCTAACCATTTATAGGGTTTTCAGGTTTCCTTATAAATAGAATATCATGCCTCTTATTTTCTAAATAGTACAAAATACAGAAATTACAAAAGTTACAGAACACTTGAAAATCACAAAAGAAAAGATCTAGATCTCAAAAGCATAACAATCCCTCTCTACTAAAAAGGTTTAAGAAATTTCTCACTAGTGATTCATGTGGATTATTGTTAGAACCTGAATATTTGGATAGTTTGTGGTTTGTAACAACCCAACTTTGAAACAATTATTTAAAACTAAAAAGAACATTTATCTTCAAGTAATCTTTGTATAAACCTTAAACAACCCTAAATTTGTTTAACGAGATAATGGGACTCCATTTTTTTAAAAAAATTATTGTTTTCATTTTGCGTGTGTGTGTTTTGGAAAACTCAACAAAGGTAACAGAGTCATCGTTAGACAATTAGAGTTATTGTTTGCATGTTTTATTTGTTATTAGCGTTAACTTTGGATTAATTTTATATGCAAAAAATAATTTCTCTTATGATTGTTTTTAAAAAGATTTTGGCTATTGTTCCAGCCAGATATGGCTAGAATATGCAAATCTAGTAGGAAACTAAAACTAAAAAAAGTTTAGGTTGCTGCACCAGCAGTGTTGGCACACTTGTTTATGCTGCTTGCATAGTCAACACACCCAGCAAGTAGAGATAACAGCCATGACTTATTGCCTCGCACTAATAACGCTAGGCATTAATGGTGTTGTTGGCATCCCAGCGCGAGGTTGCTGCCTCATATTGGTGGTTGTGTAGTGCAAGGGGTAGCCCCTCGTGTTGTTTTTAGTAGTGACAGCACTTCCGCTATTATAACCAACAACAACGGGCAATAGGTCCACTTTCGGTAGCAAGAAGAAAGAAGAAAGGAGAGGGGAAGAAGTACAATTCTGCCTCTAGAGCTTTTTTTATGGTTTTTTAGGGTGTAATTACAATTTTATCCCGACACCTTATACCTAATTACATTATGGTTTTAGGGTCTAAAAAGTACATCGTTACCCCTACCACTTATTCTTTATTACAATAGATATATTTAGGAAGAATTACAATTTCACCCTTCCATTTATAAAATATTGATTTTATATTTTAAAATTGAAACCTAAATTAAATTAATTGTAGAATTAATTTTTCTAATTGGATTATGATTGAATTAAAGTATTTAATTCATGAATTTGATTTTTCATTATCATAATTGGATTCAATTTTAATTAAATTGTTTAATAAAAATATTTTAGAAAAATGGTTTTTCTAAATAGAGTTTTTATGTCAAAAAGTTTTATTTAATTGTCTCTAAAAAAGTTTAAGATCTTAATAAGAATTTTAATATATTAATTTTACTATTAAAGTTTTTTAAAAATTATTTTTCAAAGGGAATTCTTATAAGTCTGAACACTTAAACAACTTATAATTTGTAACAATTCTTGTATTAATCTATTCTAGGATACATGTGACAATGTTTTTAAATTTAAGTAAATATATCCACAAATGATAGATTTAGTAATGATAAATCATTTTCTATCGTAGATCAACAAGATTAATAGGGCATGCCTTTAAGATTTCAAAAAAAAAAAAAAAAAAACGAATTTAGTATGTATAAGTGGTGAGACCCAAGATTCTTGAGGTTTAGAACTTTAGATTCAATTCCTTCTGGGCGGAAATGATCAATGAATGCCAGTATGTATAAGTGGTTAAAGAGACAAACTAAAAAGCTATGGAACTCACCACGCAGGTTATAATCTTGTTCGTTGAATATTTTTTTTTAGTCTTGTTTGTTTTTTTATTTTAAAAATATTATTGAAAAAAAATTAAATTTTATTTTAATTTTATTTTAATTTTAATTTTATTTTATTTTAAGAAATAAATAAGTTGGAAAACATTTTTTAGTGTTTGGTTATGTCATGGAAAATGAGCTGTAAAATAACTTATTAATATTTTATTTTTCTCAAGTTTATTAAAATAATAAGGAACAAATCTTACAAATTAAAAAGTTGAATGTGAATGAAATTGAAAAAAAATATAATTTCATAAATTATCTCAAATAAAATAAATAACAATCAAAATAATAGAAATCAAATCTAAAAAATAAAAAAAAATTGAAAGATGAAGAAATTAAAATAATAATAATTAACATTTCATAAATTATTTCAAATAAAATAAGTAACAATCAAAAGAATGAGGACCAAATTTAATAGATAAAAAATTTCAATTAAAAAATGATAAGGGAAAAGCAAATAATAATTATAAAAATGAGAACCAAAGTTAATATAAAAATTAAATTCTAAGGGATGAAATTGAAAAACAAATATTCAAAACAATATATATATATATAACAAAAAAAAGTTTGAGGACCAAATTTGATATAGTCAGCAAATAATATGACATTTATAAATTTTTCACAACTTTCAAAAATTGTTTTCCACTCAAAATCAAAGGAAAACGCTTTCATAGAAACCAAGCCAAATTTTTCTTTGACTGGAAAATATTTTTTGTTGACCAATTTTCTTAATGACAAACAAACAAATGAAAGTTTGGAAAGTGATTTCCAGAAAATCACTTTTCGAAAAATAAATGCAGCCTAAGTATGGAGCATGATATTGAACAAGCATGAAAAGAGAATACCTTAAAATATTATTTATTGAAGTGTAAAAGTATTGAGCTTCAGGTGATAAAAAAAAAAAAAAACTTTAGTTTAATTCTTGCATTATAATTTTAAAATGGATTAATATGTTTAAAGATAATAATAATGCTCTATATACTTATTAGAAAAAATCTTAGAAGGATCATGAGGGCACGCGTGAACACACACACAAGAGTCATATGAATCTAGCACACAAGAGTCATATGAATCTAGTTGGATAGAAAAACTTGAGAAATAATGAGAAAAAAGAAAAGTTAACTTGTAAAATTTTAGAACCAATCAAAATAATAACAAAACTAACCTAGTAGTACCCGGGAATAGCCAAGTAGAGCCCATAACTAGCTAAGTAGAATTTATGTAAGATTATATAATATATTAAAGGAGTTTAATATTTCATTGTTTGTCATTTTACTATTCATCAAGAGACAAAGTACTGTGAATTGAAACAATATAATAATATGGTTATTATTGTCAAAAAAAAAATACAATATACTAAAAGAGCTTAGTATTTCATTGTTTGTCCTTTTATTATTAATCAAAACACAAAGCATTATGAATTTAAATAGTGTAATAATGTGGTTGTCATTGTCAAAAAAACTTATTAGACATGCAGTTAGAGGTGGAGTTGTCTTTTCTATAAGATATATTTGGCATTGAAAGAATGATTGGGAACAAAATAGTTCTTTCAAGGTTTTTTTGGGTTTGATGCTGGAAATGACATGAACGCCAAATACCTGACATTGGGGTCAGACATGTCTGTCATACCCTAGGTGCTAGGGCCAGACCCACTCTCCTGGGCCTGCAAGACCCGTGCGCCTGGGTCTGTCATCACACATGGTTGATAAACCCAAGCAAACATATCTTTATTATTATAAACAAATAGTCACAAAAATATAATTTAACGTTTTAAATCTAAAAATTTATATCATATCTTTTCATTAAAATAATTCATGTTTTATATTTATAAATTTGTTATTCTTTCAATAGAAATTCTATTTTCTATTATTATTATTATTATTATTATTATTCAAGTAAACTTGGGTCAGACATATTTGCTAGACCCAAGTAACGCGAGTCAAAAAATTATTTATAAACGAAGTATAAATAATTTATAAATAACAAACCATCACAAAAATTTAATTTAACATTTTAGATCTAAAAATTCAAATCATATCTTTCCGTTGAAATAATTTATTTTTTATGTTATGAATTTGTTATTCCTTCAATAGAAATTCTATTTTATGGTTGTTACCAATATATTTTTTCTTCAAAAGTATTTTTTTATTTAAAAATATATTAAAATAATTTGAAAATATAAATAAATAATTTAAAGCAAAGAAAAAATATTTTTTTTAATCTTGGATCTAGCTTAGCTGCCATACCCAAATCTCTTGAAAGGTAAAATTAAAAATTATTGTTGTTGTTGTTGTTGTTGTTCTTATTAGTATTATTATTATTATGATTATTATTATTATTATTAATAAATTTGAAAAAATATATTATTATTATTGAAGAAAAATCATAGATTTGATTTGAAGAGTAAAATTAAAAATTACAAGAAGTTAGATCAGACATGTTTAATATTATTATTATTAATATTATTATTTTCATTATTATTAATATTATTAATATAATTCTTAATAAATTTTTTAAAATATTATTAAAATTGAAAAAAACCATAGATTTGATTTGAATGGTAAAATTAAAAATTATTATTATTGTTATTATTATTATGATTATCAGTATTGTTCTTACTAATAATAATAATAATAATAATAATAATAATAATAATAATAATAATAATAATAATAATAATAATAATCAAATCTATGATTTTTCTTTAATAGTAGTAGTAGTAGTAGTAGTAGTAGTAGTAGTAGTAGTAGTAATAATAATAATAATAATAATAATAATAATAAATTGAAAACAATATTATTATTATTGAAGAAAAGTCATAGATTTGATTTAAATGGTAAAATTATTATTATTATTATTATTATTATTATTATTATTATTAATGAATTTGAAAAAAAATATTATTAATCCATGTATCTTAGATTTGGAAAAACGCCAGACTCATATACCTTGAGTTTGAAAGGTGAGATCCAAGACTCTTGGGTTTCACATTGTTATCAGATTCAAATCTCTTTTAAAAATATTTTTTTAAATATATAATATATTTTTTTTATATTTTTTTTAAAAATTATTATTAACCCACGCATATATTAATATACTAGTTTTATCTATTTTAGAAAGATTTTGAGCAACTGTTACTTTCATACAATAAACAACGAATAATTTTCAAGATCCTTATAAATAACTATAATTCCTATGTATTTTAATATTAATAATGAGCAAGAAAACGTGGAAAAAAAATTTGAAAAATATTTTCTTATCATAAATATTTTTATTGAGATCTTTATTGGTTATATTCTTATTATAATACTATAAGAACTTTAACTTTGCAAAACTTTAGAGTAAAAACATGTCTAAATAAAATAAAAAAATATTCAATCTATAAATTATTAAATATAAAAATAAAATAAATACAAGGTATATAATTGGGTTAAATTAATCGTGTTTCAAAATTCCCAATCTATAATAACTATTTCTTATATTTTTTTTTACTGATTATTATTTATATTAACTGATTTTGATAGATTATAATATAAATATTACATCTTTACCAATATTTTTAAACATCCGTACAAAGAAATTAATGTTTTAGGCCCCTAACCAGTACTTTGACCGGTAATAAAAAAATTAAAAAATTCAAAGAGAATCTCCCACAAATTTATTACCCCACAAACTCGTTCCTCTTCTTTCTCAGGTTCATACTACTACATCTAGCAAAGTAACAAGCATCTTCCAATCCACTCCAAATAGCCGAACCCTCTCTCTTTCTCCAACTTTCACATCTCTTTACTCTCTCAATGGCAACCAAAACAGATAATCCTTCAACCGCTGCCGTTGAAGATAACCCTAGCGAAACCCTAGACACGGCAGTCCTTGATTCTACCAAGCCAGATCGAGGCGAAGATTCTACCAACACCGCATCATCCACCGTTGAGTTAGCTACCGAAGGGCCTAAGAAGGACTCCGAGAACTCAAAGAGCGCTGCACCGGTCACCGACATCGAGAAGAAGATCCGCCGTGCTGAACGTTTTGGAATTACTGTTCAGCTTTCTGAGCAAGAGAAACGCAATTCGCGTGCTGAAAGGTATATAATATATTTTTCTTCGTGTTTTAGGTTTATTAGTTTTCATTTACTATTTTGAACTTTGCTATTAGGGTTTTAAATTTCTTTCCTTTTTTTTCGCTTGGATTAGTGGACCTTGATTCAAAGTTACATACTTAATACATGATTTAAGTTATTCTGTGTTGTTGTGGATTTTTTGGCCCAAAGTTTAGATTACATACGCGTTGTTCTAGTGTTCTTTTGGGAGCTTAACTGGTATTTTGAAAAGTAGAGGGTATATTATTTTTGGGAATGAAAACCATAACTTCGCTTCTTTAATGGTCGAGAGACTGATCTTGAGTTGTTTAGAAAGGTGTGCATTTGGCTTGATCTGTTATAGTATTTATAATACAAAGTTAATAGTTGGAGTCCATAAAGCAAGTCATGGGGAACTTTGTTTCAACATTTGCATGCATTTGCCACTGCTTCGGCTCTGGTGATTCCAGCATGAGTCTCTGAAGGAGTTTATGCTTTGGTGTGTATGCTTGTGCTTATGTGCAAGTGCAAATGCTTATGTGCAAGTGAAAATGTGTGCGTTTGTGGGAAGGTGTTGTATGGATCAAATGATTTTCTAGGTGCCCATGGGATTTTTCCCATGGAAATAATGTCTGAAGAACTTGATTTCCTTTTTCTTTTCACTAACTGAAACTTTCATCGGTGAACCTATCATGCTGTAGGTTTGGCACCGGCACCGGCTCCGGCTCTACAGCACAGGGGTCAGAGTCAGACTCGGTGAAGAAATCAGAGGAGCTGAAGAGGAAGGCTAGAGCAGAGAGGTGTTATTCCATGTCGCATCCTGGTGTTATTCCATGTCGCATCCTGGTGTTAAATAGCTTTAGTTGAATTGCCCTTGTTTTTCAGTTTACTGTTCTCACAAGTTAGTCCTAAAACTTATTATTTTGTTTCTTCAGGTTTGGGATTCCTGTACCACCCGCAGCTAGTGATGAGGAGGCAAAGAAGAAATCTCGTCTTGAAAGATTCACACCGGCTGCTAAATCAAATACCCTGGAAGAAGACAAAAGGAAGGCAAGGGCTCTCAGGTATGTTTAACTGCAAACTGCTCTGAGTTGTTCAGAATTTAAAATACTCTTGATTCATAAGAACCATAACTAACATGCTACTCCATGCTTCCAGGTTCTCACAAAGTTCATCTGGTTCTCTATCCATAAATGGCAAGGGGGATCTTGAGCCAGTGAGACCTTCTTTCATGGATTACTGCTCCTTTTTATTTGAAAGGATAAATTGTTATTTATATTTATATTATTTCTCAGTACTGAACTTCTTTTGTTTTTTTCTCTTGCTTTCTGCAATCAGAAGGCAGCTATTGCAGGTGAGGCTGGTGGAGGGTCTTGAATTGACATCTCCTTTACTAGTTCTTAGGTATTATTTGAGACTTTATTTTCTAATTCTCAGCTATTAATTTTTTTGAGAGAATAATTGTTAAGTATTTTTTTTTTTAAAATATGTTTTGCATTGGAAGTTAACCTCGTATTGACTTGAATTGACATTTTATCTTTGATCAGTTGTTGAGTCATGTTTATTTAGGTTTTAATTTTGCTAGTTCACTCAATCTTAATTTTTGTTCTGCTGTTTGTTTTGGCAGGTTTAGTGTTCTAACATGAGATTCTCCTAGTGGTTTCTATCCGCCTTTTCATTTTTCAACAAAAGAACTCCCAGATGCAGCACTCATCATTCTCAGAGAAATCTCTTGAAGGCATTTGACATGATTTTGGCACCTTCTGTTTCATATTAGCTTTTGATGTTGTTTTCTTGGGGCTTAGAGGAATCAACAACGCCTTCGAGTGTTCACTTTTCTTGAAATCTTCTAAAAGTATCAGAAGTTCTGAATTTTGAATCTAGGAGAAATGTTAATGTTTTAGCCTATTCAAAGAAAGTATCTAGTGATCTTTTTTCCATTGGACAAATTCTCCGTGACAAGGACATGTCGCTAGTGTCTCATATATTCATGAAGCTGCATGTTCATGATCCAATATTATTAGTATTGACTAGATGCTGTGTGTTGCATTGTGTCATTCATGACCTCGAGATTTCCAACATGTTTCTTACTTCATTAGGAAATGGGGATGATTCTTAGGACTTCATAAATGATCCAGAGAATGGGCAGTTATGAATAAGATTACATGGGAAGTCTTATTTTGGTTTAGGCATATGTCCATGGATTGCTATTTGGCAGTCACGGAAGCCTATAACCAAAGCAAACCAACATGGGTAAGTCTGCTCTTTTGAATTGAAACATTTGAGAAAGGCTGCATTCTTTTTAAGTTTTTATTGTCATATAAAACATGCATGTTTTCATCCTTTTTAGACGCAAGTGAACTAGAATCAGTTTTTTTTCTTAAATTTGTTTCCTTTTCATTTATATATTCATCCAATGACCATGCATTAGAACATGTTTACACGAAACTACAAAGTCATTTATATATTCATCCAATGACCATGCAGTAGAACATGTTTACACGAAACTACAAAGTCTTCTGATGTGTAAGATCAGGAGACAGATGCATGCGGTACTTACTGCTGCCTTCAACTGTGGATCATGAGGTGTGTAGTCCAAAACTGTCATATTTGACATTTGGTTTGAACATGTTGAAGGTCAAGTTTTTAGAGTATGTCAGAGAGTTGTGCTTACAGGTTGATAGTGGGCCATAAAAGGAAATGTTTTCTAGTTATTGATTCAGAATTTCTGATACTCTTTCTGGTATTTTGAGATCAGTGAACGCTTCAAAGGTGTTATTGATTTTTTAGGCCTCACGATGAATTGCTCTGCAAGGTAGGCTACTGGGAATGGAGGATATCTTGATAATTGGGTTGCTTATTTAAGTGTGTTTCCTTTTATAATTTTAGTTTTGAGTATGACATGATTACAAATTGTGTAAACACTGCATCTGAAGTTCTTGTAATTGATGTTGGAAAGACCTGGCAACATGATTGGGAGAATCTGTAGAATATGTTCTTGTTTTCTTCTATTTGTTCCCTTAGTATGTTTGCAACATCTTCTATATATATATTTGGTGGTGATTTCTTTTGCTGGTTGTGAGAAACTATTTCTTACTCCAATTTTTCCATGCATTTTCAAAAGTATAAAAAATTTCCAAAAATATATTCAATCCATTTCATAATTTTCTATATTTTTACTTGTTTATTTTATTTTGTGTGACGATAGAAAAAAAAAACAGAAAAAATAAAAAAACAATAAAAAAAACAACTGCTTGGCATTCTAAAAGGGAGGAGATTGAGCTCATGGAGAGCAAGCAGCAACCTTTCTGCAAAGCTTGAACTTGTATTATACGATATTGAATGAGTTAGCTTAAAACAAAACTTAAAAAGTGAGCGACTTTTAGGAATTCTGATGGAATGGCTTTGTATGAGATGGCACTCTTGCTCTAGTTTCTCTGAGTTGCCATATTCTAAATGATTCTCATTGTAAAAGTTCCTCATTAATAAAAAGTTTGATACGCTAAAAGGAAAAGAAAGGAGGAGACAATGATTCGAATAGGTCTAAAGAAGTGCAATAATAGTAACTAAAAAATTAAAAAAAAAACTGGGTTTGTAATGTTACTTTATTGTTCAATGAATCACCTTTATTATTTTTATTTTCTTTTTTGTCATTTTATTTATTCAATTTTATCCTCAAATATTTTTTTTTAATTTTTTGATTTAATACTTTTGTGACCTAATTTTAAGAGATAAAGTTTTAGATTATATTAGAAAGATAAAATTAAAAGAAAGAGAACCGTAGAAAATGAAGAAAATTCGTACACGGTCTCAAAGTTCTTACAATTTTTATTTTAATCTGAAAATTTATTTTATTAATTTTTAATTTCTTGATTTGAGAGAGAAAAGAGACACTCGTTGAAAAATAGTAAAAGAAAGAAGAAGTCATTAGTTAGCCAAATTTCAACCACTAAAAAGAAGGATTTTTAGGTCAATGGGTCCTTTTTTTCAAGAGGAGTTCAATAATAAAGATAATTTTATTTTTCTCCTAAACATGATGAGAAAAAGTAGATTGGGTTCTATTTGGTTTGCTTTTATTTTTTTGTGTGATTTTGAAGTGTTTGAGGTTGTTAAAATGGTTTTTGTTTTAGGTTTTTTTTCAAGGAGTTTTTAGATTAAAAAAATTGAAAATTGGTTTTCGATTTCTAAAAATGGGACCTTTATTTTTTGGCATTCACAGGTTATCTACCACTATAGAAGACCTATCACTTGCTTAAAAAAAAAACAAGAGCATACGAGCTTTTTTTTTAAGACCGACCACTCAGTGCCTAACCTATTTTATTATTATTTTGACTATTGCTTGAAATATTTTTACTTAATACCTTATTCTTTTTTTTTTGTGTATTTTTTACTTTGCATTAATTTTCTTATTTAAATTTTAATTAATACTCTCTCTACTATTTTAAATTTCTTGTTAATCGATTTGAAATAGTAGTTATTTTAAAAAAAATGTTTTTTTCTTATAATGTTTCAAAGAGATTATTCTAGTTTTTCTTTTAATTTTTTTCTTTTATATGTCATATAAATATTCATGATGTATTTATAAAATAAAAACCAATCATGATAAGAAAAATAACCTTTAAGATAAAAAAATAACCCATAAATTAAAAAGAAAAGTCATGATTAAATATTTACATACTCATATGTCCTTTTCTTTTAGGAGAAAGATTGACCTTTTATTTTAGCTTTTAAATAGTATTAATAACTCTTTTTTATATTATCGGTTCATTAATTTTTTTTTTGGAATTTAAATTAATATTTTCTTTCTCTCTATTTTTTTAATTTTTAATTCATCTTATTTAAATATTATTTATTTTTAATTATTTTATATTTATAAAATATTTCAAAGAGATTATTATAATTTATATTTATTTTTTTTCTTTTATATTAGTTATAAATAGAATTTATTTGCATGATGAATTTATAAAAATAAAAATAATTTGTTCTTGTTAAGAAAAATTAACTTTTAAGATAAAACAATAAGAGCACATAAATTAAAAAGAAAATTCAAGGCTAAATATTTCCATTGTCAACCTTTCCACTTAGGATTTTAATTATAACACACACACACACACACACACACACACACACACACACACACATATATATATATATATATATATATATTTCATTAAGTATATATAACATCTTTGTGTTTCTTAATTAAAAAAAATTATGGTATAATAAAACACATTGTAATATTAATACATTCTTCAATTACATTATAGAAATTAACTTGAAATCTTCAATTACATTATAGAAATCTTATATGCAACCTCATATGCAAGGTGAACAATATATTTGCAAAAACATGTTTATTGTTGAATTGATGTCTAAGCTGTTGATATGGAGTTTGCTGATGTAGAAGCTGATATGAGTTTTAGTTTTAATAAAACACTTGTTGTTTTGAATTTGTCAAATTCTTTTAGGATTGATATAATCCTTTTTGTTTAGTCATTATCTTTTATTCTGTTACGTAATAACAGCAGATTGTGCTGCTTGTTACTTGCATTTAAAGCTTTCCTTTCGTTGTTTTTCATAAGTCTAGCATGATCAATAAAGCAGTGAAGTTCAAAGAAGAAGTTTGATAATTGCTAGCCTTTGCATTTCATTCTATTAAAATCCAACAAATTGGTATCAGATCTGATTCTTTTCATGAGAGATCTGTGAGGCTGAGAGAGCTTAAACACTTACCTTAAAACACTTATCATCCCTCTAAAAAACCAACCAGCGCAAAATGAGTTCAGAAGCCTCTGTGAATTTGATGACACCACCAGTGTTTGATGGAACAAACTATCAAGTGTGGGCTGTTCGAATGGAAGCTTACCTTGATGCAAATGATTAGTGGGAAGTTGTTGAAAACACATATGAGGTTCCTCTTTTGCTTCACAATCCAACTATAGCTCAAATGAAAAATCACAAGGAGAGTAAGCAAAAGAAATCAAAGGCAAAAGCTAGCTTATTTGTAGCTGTCTCGTCTTCAATCTTCACAAGAATTATGACTCTAAAAATAGCAAATGAGATTTGAAACTTTCTATAAAAGGAATATGAAGGGAATGAACGAGTGAAGGGCATGCAAGTTCTAAATCTAATCAGAGAATTTGAGATGCAAAGAATGAATGAATAAGAAATCATCAACGATTACTCTGACAGACTTCTTGACGTTGTAAACAAAGTAAGGCTTCTTGGTACTGATTTCTCTGATTCTAGAATTGTTCAAAAAATTCTTGTCATTGTTCCTGCAAAATTTGAAGCTACAATATCATCAATAGAAAATTTAAAGGACGTATCAAGCATCACTTTGGCAGAGCTACTAAATGCACTGTAGGCTCAATAACAAAGAAGACTCATGAGACAAGCAGGTTCTGTGGAAGGTGCCTTTTTTTGCTAAATCACAGAACAGCATACAACAAAGAAACATAAATTACAGCAGCAGCAACACAACATTTCCATCGTGTCCTTACTACAAAAAATCCAATCATCCACAGAGCAGATGCTGGTGGAGGCCAGATATAAAATGTCACAAACGTGGTCAGCTAGGACACATTGGAAAGGTATGCAAATTTTAACAACAATAGAAGCAGCAAGAAGAAGCCAAAACTATTGTTGAACAACCTGAATTAGAACAACTGTTTGTGGCATCATGCCTTGTTACCAATAACTTGACAGAGAGCTGGCTTATAGACAGTGATTGTACCAGCCACATGACCTCTGATAAAGAGCTTTTCAAAAGGCTTGACAGAACTGCCATTTCTAAAGTGAGAATTGGAAATGGGGCATATCTCGCAGTAAAGGGTAAAGGAACAGTGGCAATCAAAGGCAACATAGGTTTAAAATTAATTTCTGATGTCTTATATGTTCCTAAAATTAATCAAAATCTTTCGAGTGTTGGTCAGTTGCTGAAAAAAGGATATAAGGTGCTGTTTTAAGACAAGTTTTGTTTGATTACTGATGCACAAAATAAGGAAGTCTTTAAAATTCAGATGCAAAGTAAAAGCTTTGCTTTGAATTTTACGGAAGAAGAACAAGCTGCAGTACAATGCTTTGGCATAAAATATTGGGGCATTTTCATCATACAACTCTACTCTTTATAAAGAAGAACAATCTTGTGAAAGGCTTACCTGATTTAGAAGAAGAACTTTCTTTGTGTGCAGCCTGCCAGTATAGGAAGTAGACAAGACTTCCTTTTCCACAAAATAAAAGCTGGAGAGCTGCACAGAAACTACAGCTAGTGCACACTGATGTGGGAGGACCTCTGAAAACATCATCATTGAATGACAGTAAGTATTACATTACTTTCATTGATGATCATACAAGAATGTGCTGGATTTATTTCATGAAGTATAAATCTGAAGTTGCTGGAATCTTTTGGAAGTTCAAAACTTGGGTGGAAAAACAAAGCACACACAAAATGCAGGTGATCAGATCAGACAATGGAACAAAATATACCTCAGAAAAATTCAACAAATTCTGTGAAAAGGAAGGTATTAAACACCAGTTGACAGCACCTTATACCCCTCAGCAAAATGGGGTTGTTGAGAGGAAAAACAAAACACTCATGAAGATGACAAGATGTTTATTGCATGACAAAGGATTGCCAAAGAATTTATGGGCTGAGGCTGCAAACACAACAATGTTTCTTTTGAACAGATTGCTAACAAAAGCTCTGCAACAAAAAACTCCATTTGAGGCATGGTATGACTATAAACCAAAGTTGTAAAATTTAAAATTTTTTTTGTTGTCTTTGCTTCTCTTACATTTCGCAGGTTAAGAGAGACAAACTTGATAAAAAAGCAGAACCTGGAATCTTTGAAGGCTACAGTTTAGTCTCCAAAACCTACAGGATTTATCTTCCACAAGACAACAAAGTAATTGTTAGCAGGAACATCCAATTCTTTGAGTCAGAAAGCTGGAACTGGGAGAAAAATAAGCTTGAATTTCAAGAGGAGAATGCTGATGTTGATGATGAATCTGTTACAAAAATCAGATTGCTCTCTGATATCTATCAGAGCTGCAATGTGGCAATAATTGAACCTGCAGGATTTGAAGAAGCTACTGCAGATCAACATTGGATGGCTGTAATAAAGGAGGAGCTTATAATGATTGAGAAAAATCAGACTTGGATGCTAGTAAACAGACCTGCACATAAAAAAACCATAGGAGTCAAATGAGTTTATAGAACCAAGTTCAATCTGACGGTTCTATAAACAAACACAAAGCAAGGCTTGTTGTCAAAGGATATGCTCAGATGTTTGGGGTGGGTTTCTCTGAAACCTTTGCTCCGGTTGCTAGGCTTGAAACTATAAGAATGTTGCTTTCTCTTGCTGCTCAAAATGGCTGGACTATACATCAAATGGATGTCAAATCTACTTTATTAAATGGATATTTGGAGGAGGAAATATTTGTGGAGCAGCGTGAAGGTTTTGTCATTCAAGGAGAAGAGGAGAAAATATATCTACTGGAAAAGGCTCTCTATGGTTTAAAGCAAGCACCAAGGGCTTGGTACAGTAGGATTGATGCACATTTGTTAGACTTAGGCTTTACAAAAAGTCTAAGTGAATTTACACTCTATCTCAGGAAAATCAATGATGAATTACTTATGGTTTCTCTTTACGTGGACGACTTACTTGTGACAGGAAGTAACATGGAGCAGATTGATGTGTTCAAAAGAGAAATGAAGAATGTTTTTGAGATGACTGACTTGGGAAAGATGACATTCTTTCTCGGCATGAAAGTTTAACAAAAGCAGAATGAAATCTTCATATGCCAGCAAAAATATGCCAAAGAGATTTTAAAGAAGTTCAACATGGAAGAATGCAGATCAACAACAACACCAATGAATCAAAAGGAGAAATTTTGCAAATAAGATGGAGCTGCAAAGATTGATGAAACACTCTATAGAACCTTAATAGGATGCTTGATGTATCTTACTGCAACAAAACCCGACATTATGAATGCTACAAGTATACTTTCAAGGTATATGTATTGTGCAAGTGAAATTCATTTTCAAGCAGCAAACAGAATTGTCAGATACATTAAGGGAACAATTGACTATGGATTGAAGTTTTGTCAAGTTAAAAACTCCATACTCCATGGTTATTCTAACAGTGATTGGGCTAGCTATGTTGATGACATGAGGAGCACTTTAGGTTATTGTTTTAGCTTTGGTTCTGCTATTTTTTCGTGGAGTTCAAAGAAGCAAGAAGTCATAACTCAATCCACAGTAGAGGCAGAGTATATTGCTGCTACTGCTGCCGTGAATCAGGCTATTTGGATTAGAAAATTGATGGCTGATTTGTAGATGGAGCAAAAGGAAAGCATACAGATACTTGTAGACAATTAAGCTGTAATTTCAATTGCAAAAAATCATGTGTTTCATGGCAAAACAAAACATTTTAAACTGAAACTCTATTTCCTAAGAGAAGTTCAAAGAGAAGGTGAAATACAGCTGATATATTGCAAAACAGAAAATCAAAATGCTGATATTCTAACTAAGTCGCTTCCTCAAGCTAAGTATGAATTCTTTAGACAGAGACTTGGAGTCTGCAGCTTCAGAGTCAAAGAGGAGTGCTGAATTGATGCCTTAGAAGCTGTTGATGTAGAAGCTGATATGAGTTTTAGTTTTAATAAAATCCTTGTTGTTTTGAATTTGTCAAATTCTATTAGGATTGATATAATTCTTTTTGTTTAGTCATTATCTTTTATTCTGTTATGTAACAGCAGCATATTGTACTGCTTGTTACTTGCATTTAAAGCTTTCCTTTCATTGTTTTTCATAAGTCTGGTATGATCAATAAAACAGTGAAGTTCAAAGAAGAAGTTTGATAATTGCTAGCCTTTGCATTTCATTATGTTAAAATCTAACATTTATAATTCCAAATTAAAAAAAAATCATGATATTTTAAAATACATCTACAACATTAATAATTTTTATTATTATATTTAAAATTAACTTGAAATTCTACCCGCAACTTCGTGTGGTGGTGATAAAACGAGTTCATAAACATATATGATTTAGCTTCATTTTAAACTTGCCC
>Ga0325414_1001055_pt1 | contig 25517 bp, 12 predicted proteins | sample PopdelMetagenome_8_FD_206183 | JGI IMG/M metagenome (GOLD analysis project Ga0325414, IMG submission 206183) | Populus deltoides microbial communities from Bellville, Georgia, United States - Leaf-PdKOR-R3 | ecosystem: Host-associated > Plants > Phyllosphere > Phylloplane/Leaf | place: USA... | reverse complement strand
CCCCATGAATCTGAAATATTTTAGTTGGAAGTCGGTGGTGCAATATCGTGAAGTAGTGCTTAAATGGGAGTGTAAAATCCTACCACGTACACAACGACATGTGCACCATTTTCAAAAGGTGAAAACACTCACGAGGGACCCCATGTCTCCATCAATGCCCAATATAAATATCATAATGTCCTTCCATGGGTGATCACAAGTCATAACCCGACTTTGATCTCACGTTGCCTCATCACACGCAACTTGAAGAAGCATAGCCACTAGAAAAACAATGCTGCCCACTTTATTTCATTTCACGCTGTTTCTCCTTTCCTTTAATACTGCTGGAGGTTCCTTTGCTCGTAATACTGGTGGTACGTCCAAGAGCGCTGTAGGTGACAGAAAGGTGGTCGTCTCTCCTGAAATGTCTACAGGACCGAATGGAGAAACCGGTTCCAATTCAGGAGCTACTGGTTCGGAACATGGGCCTAACTGGGACTTTAATTGGGGGTGGGGTTCTAGTCCAAATGAAGGATGGGGTTACGGGTCTGGCTCGGGCCGGTCACATAATGGGTTCGGGAGAGGTTTTGGGTATGGGTTTGGTTCTGGAAGCGGGTCGGGATCAGGGTATGGTTATGGGTCTGGAAGTGGTGGCGCTCAAGGTGGCGGATATGGTGCTGGAAGGGGGTCCGGTAATTCTGCTGGTGGTGGCATGGGTGGAGGAAGTGGGCCTGGTAATTCTGCTGGTGGTGGCATGGGTGGAGGAAGTGGCGGTGGTAGAGGTTTTGGGTACGGGTTTGGTCCTGGAAGCGGGCCGGGCTCGGGATATGGTTATGGGTCTGGAAGTGCTGGCGCTGATGGTGGCGGGTATGGTGCTGGAAGTGGGTCCGGTAATTCTGCTGGTGGTGGCAGTGGTGGAGGAAGTGGCCGTGGCTTTAGTGGCTATGGGACACACTCACCATCCGACTCCCGACGAAGAACCAACCATGGGTGATGGAGTTGGCTTGGAGTCCATGCGTGCAGGTCTTTGTTAGGCCAAGCGTGATGTTTCTCCCTGCGTATTTGTAGTGTCTGCATGGCGTGTGAGCTATCTTAATATGGTGCATCGCTTGAGTGAGTTTGCACCATATTTTATCCTTTACTGCATACATGGATATGCTTTTAGTGATATAACTATGTTTATTTTGCTCTTACAAATATATATATGAAAAACCAGTCATTTTCTTACTTGATTTCTGTTGATTAATTATTATTCTCTTAATTATTCTCAATTTTTCTTCGATTTGGCATACAATAATAGGAATTAAGTACTGCCTGTTCATCCCTATATATACTATATGTTCAGCTTTTGTGAATTATGTGTTCTCTAATCATATAATTTCCTTAATGAGGCCCCTAGCTAGACTATCTTTAATTCTGTCTATTAATTTAGTTATTCCTTCCAATTTGTCCCCTAAGATTGTTAATTATTTTGGACCGCAATATCTCACTGTCCTTAATTTTCTATTTAGAAGTTAATTTTAAAACTTAATTAGTTTATTTAAAAACAAACTAAGACTAACTCATCAATTCGCCTCATCTTAATTATGATCATCTATGAACTTTCATTTGGAGAAAAATATTTAATTAACTTAATGAAACAAACATTCCTTAGCAATATATAGGCGCTCTGTAAGAAAAACAATCAGAAAGAAAGAAAAATCTTCCCTTTCATATTCTTCATCATCTTCTCTTATGATACCGTCACATCTACTACTCCCTCTTTCTCTTAAAGACACAAACATTTATGTACAAAATAAATAGTACTCATGTCTCCTAGGTAGGTGGCATGGGAAACCTTGTGGGCTACATTGACTAATAAGCTATAAAAGAAATACAACTACATGAACAAACTGCTGGGATTCTGTTTCTGCCTGTGTCGAGTCTGTCGACATGTGAGCCCAATCATTATCCTTTCCCAAATCCTGTTTCTATGTATAGCCATGATCAGAAAGGCCTCTTTTTTCTTTCAGTTCTTTTCCTATTGATTTCAAGAACAAGCCAGCACTGTATGACATGAGATAGTATATCAAGAAAAGCCGAGGGAGTTTCTCCTTTTCTGGACAACTACAAGCAATCCTTGATGATTTTTAAATTTTGTTTGGGCAAAAATAGATGGATGGTAGCTTGTAAAACCTGGAAATTCACAAGCTATTCTAGGGCAGGACTGAAACGGAAAAAAGTTCTGAAACCATAAGGAAAGTTGTCCTAACAACATGTGCTCACTCTTCTAGGTTAGAAATCGGTTCTCGTGGAGAAATATAGATGTCAGATTGAATGTCACCACTCAGACACCAGCATAGAAGGACATGTATTGGTTATGTGAGTTAATAGATTTGTCATAACGCAACCTGTCCCAATAATCAAAATCGAGCAAATAAATGAGTGCAGGTAGCTAAATATTTTGGACTCCATAATCTACCTTGATTTTCTTCAACCTAATTAATTAGTGGGTCATGGTTCAGCTTGACATTTTCTGCTCCAAGTCTGGACTTATCAGAACTGGACATCCGTACATGTCCATATCCCTATCTGCCATTCCTGAAAGCTAAATATATTCCCGCTCAACGGGTTGACTAAGCCACGACTAAGGCTCCAGCTACATCAACTACCAGTCTAGAATCGACTATTTAGAACGGACTGGATTAGATTTCAAGTTAAATCAGAAAAGAAAATTGACTTCGTAACGTTTGGTTGACTTGGATTGATCTGGTTACTCGCGGGCTGACTCAATAATCAGGCTCTAGACTCTTTTCCGAGCCTGCCCTAAAGCTGGCAACTATGCTTGAAAGTTGAGGAACCAATTCAAATTACTAATTAAATCAGGAAAATCTGGGAACTAAAAGCCTTTACAGTAAAGGCTAGCAGCATAAGAAACAACTTGTATAAATCAAAGATTTAATTAAATAGAAATTAGCTACTGTCTATCCTTGATCAGCAACTAAAGGACAGTAGCATGTCTAACCTGCATAGAAGAGGAACCATATTCCTAGAATGCCTTCTAATCACACTAGAAGTTAGAATTCGTGAATCCAAAACATGGAGGCATCACCAGAAGATAGGCATAGCGCAGAAGTTAGCAAGCATCAGGATCGAAAGAGATGAAAAGCGGCGGCAAAGGGAGTGAGCACATAGGTGATCTGACTTCTAAAACTAGCTTCCATCACAGATAGTGAGAAACTGTAAATCATTCCAGCTTGATATTGGCCCATTCATCTTCATTTCGACTCACCTGTAGTTCAGGATCACTAAACTTCCTACTGGATCAGCAACGATCACATTTTGTGCCTGGCATTTCCAGGACTCATAGGACGAATGTTATACTGCACATACATAAATGGAGAACAACCATCTACATTATTTAGAGACACTCGGAAGTTTAGAGCGACAACAACTATATCTTGGCTAGAAAATTCCCAGAAAAGAAAATACAAGAACACAAGAAAACCATGGGTTTTGAGTGGATATACAGAAAACTAATAACCAGGCATCAACTTTTGCTCTCAAACTTGAATGGAATTACTGCTACCCAGATCTTTAGGGACCTAAATATTTATATTAAGATAAGATCTAAGATAATTGATTCCATCAATACTCAGAATTCCTCAAGTCAGAGATCATAATTCTGCCAGCTTCTGTTTCTGATTTCAAATCGGATTTTCTCGCAACATTGAAATCTCATCACATGTTCGCAGCACGAAATGGCATCTTCTCTTTTCTTCAGAAATATCATGATCCATCAAAATACATCACCTCGATAAAAGGAGTTTTTTCTCCAATCTTTGAGGCAACTTAGGTTGATCCAAGTTTCTCTTCAACTTGAATTTGAAGACAAGTTTACCGAATTCTCCTCTTTCTTCCCAAAATTTTTCAACTATGTATAGGCCATCATAAACGAATATCGGGTTCAAATTTTTGCTCCAGCCAGTACCTTTTAAGGAAAATGTTTTGGAACTCTTAAGCTTTACTTTGTAAATGACTCGTACAGGAGTCTTACAATCCATACTGTGCTTCAATGCAAGATTTCCCAGTTGAAGCTTCTGATCTTTAACTGCTTGCCTGCCTCGAAATGTTGGATTTCCACCATGACCGGAATAAATGAGGACATCATACGATTCCATGTTATTGGGATAACGCTCAGACACGACAATGCTAGTGGCCAATGAGATCCCATTCTTTTTCATATAATCTATTCCATTATAAAAGTGACAATGAAGGCCGATTACATTTAGTTCAGCCTGAAATCGAAACTTGTCACCAATGTTAACTCCAAGAACCGGACCCACCCGTTTGCTTGTATCAATCCATTTTTGGTGATCTTTAATAAGTATTGCTGCCTTTCTAGGGACATTAAATTCTCTCTCCATTTTTGGCTTTGCTAAATTTTCTTTCGAAAGCTTCGCAAGTGTTAGATGAAACAATCTCAAGACTTCTTTCACTTTATCACAACTAGCACTTGATCCACGATGTCCACCAGTTTCCTTGTTCCCCAAAGTACCATCAGACCTCATCGACCTATAATCTGCTACAATAAACTTCTTCTTGTTTTGTGCAAAGATTTTCTTGGAAACAGAAGAAAAATTCTGATTTCCTGCATAACTATTTTCTGAGGCATTTTCTTGGGAAACAAAACTGTTTTGCTTACCGCAACCGTGGGATGAAATGTCATGAGAAACAGAAAACAGATTCTGTTTCACAGCAGAACGAACCTGCCCAAAACCACTAGGAAAATCTCGCTGGACAGAAGATCCTTTCAATATCCTCGGAGGAGGGTACTTTCTTCTTGCAGCTTGAGTAACAGGATTTTGTGGAGGCTGTACGTGATCAACAATATAATCTTCACCATCTCTTGAGTCCATCACAACTGGAAATATTCCGCACACTTTGGGAAATTCACGAATCGCATCTACTCTCCTTCGCTTAAGCTTTGATGAACATCGAGCAGAAGTACTGATCCCATCCATTGTAGGTTTAATTTAACAAAACCACGATTATTCTGGCTGTAATAATTGCAATGTACGTGTATTAGAACAAAAACAAATACGGCACAAAAGAACAGCAATAAAAACAACATATACACACACGCTTAGATAAACATAATAAATTGCACTGTAAGGCAAGAATCAACATTCTCACAATCCAAGAACGAAAATCTACATTCTAAAAGAAAAGGTAAAAATTCACTTCAAGACCCGAAAAAATCATGTAAAAGAAGGACTGAAAAGGAACCTGAGGTAGCCGTTGAAGCTGACAAGTTCTAAGTTCAAGATGTTGGCAAAATCTTAAGCTTCTTGGGTGCTTTTATAAGCAGGAATTAAAGGGTTTCTTTTCTTTTTTTGCTTCGATAACTTGAAAGGACACTAAAAATCAATAGCATTGAAGTAGTGAGGGAAATAATACGGGACGGTTATGGAAATGAGTTTTGAACGTGGAGCTCCTAGGGCTAGGTCGTGTACAGTTTTCATGAGAAACGTGTAGGGGATAGGCTATGGCCACCTTTGAGAGGCATGGCACCTGTGAGTACTAGCAAGTAAAATATTGATGAACATGTGGTATAGGATTAAGGGTGATAATATCGAATCATGGATAATTGGTTAGGTGAATTATGTGCCATTTACTTCTTCCAAAACAATTATGTGCCATTTCTTTTACATGGCACCATTTGTCTTTAATTCCATGTTTTACTCGTAAATTTTCATGTTATTAAAATCTAATTTCCTTGTCCATATCCACAGAGGATATAAATAAATTGGCTTTTAGATTAAAATAAAAGTTCACATGAATATGGAAAATAAAGTGATCAGAATAATTGTTAAAGAGTAAAATTTGTATGATCATTAATAATTATTAAAATCTTATTATTATGGAACGTTTTGATTCTTGTTATTTGTAACAATGCATTAATGATTAATTATTTTCATCAACTATGAAAATCAAAGGACTTGTAGTTTCTATCTTCACTATTAACTATATTTTATAATTGTTTATCTATATATAAAGATAGTTTTTGTAGTTAATTTTATTATATCATTTATTTATATTTGGTACAATTAGTTAGATTATGAATTAACAAAAAAAAATAAGAATAATAGTTGGGTCATGATGTATTAATGAAATCTCTTAGAACTAAAATTTATAGAAACTTGATAATTTAAAAATATTTTTTAGTAAACATGTTTTCTATAACTCTTCTCATTTATAAAAATCAAAATAATCTAAATTTTCAAAACATTTCTATAAATTAAAATATCCAAAAATTTTATTTTAATACTACACAATGTACACGCATTATGCTATGAATAAGATTTCAAATTAATTTCTAACTCTAGAGAAGAAAGTGCCGACATTATGAATGTGTTTTTTCATATTATAATTTTTTAAAATTGATCAACAATAAAAAGATGATGTTTACACCTAATAAAACAAACTAAAAGCATATGAACTAATAAATAAATAAAAGTATTATTAATATTAATCAAAGACTAAGTGGGAAGCGATCTTTCTTATAAAAAATAATATTGATGCACATACAAATATATTACTTTAATTTTCTTTTTAATTTATACATTTTCTTTTATTTATCCTAGTGGTTCATTAAGATTTCTACTTACAAATAATTTTTTTTTATAAATGTATCATGCAAATATAGAAATAAATTAAAATATTACTTATAACTTGAAAAGAAAGTTAAACTAAAACAAAGTTAAAAGATGAGAGAGAGGGTATTAATAACAACTAATTTGGGGGGGGGGGGTGTTCGGGCATGACAAGTCAAGCTCGTGCACTTCGTCAAAAAATAGACTACAAATCTTAAACTTGATAAACAAGATGTCATTATTGGATGCATTTTCTGGTCATCAAAGATCATGGTTCAAGTATTTGGATAAAAAAAAACTCATTTCCAACTTGGTAAAAACCTTAATAAAGTTATTTTCAATCCTACAACATTATATAATAAGTTCAAAAACCCAAAATTAAATTAAATCAAAATAAAATTTATGGTTTCGATCTACTTTTTCCTACATGTTTAAAGATCAAAACTACCTTTATCAAATTCCCTCTTTAAGATAAACCTATTTACACCAACTTCAGTTTTTTGTTTATAACCTAAATATACCCGACCAAACTCTTTTCTCTCCTCGCCCTTTTCATTCACTTTTTTTCCCTTCTTAATAATTAGAAACAAAAACATGAAAAAAAAATAAAGTTTTAAATTAAAATGTTAAAACTAGGGGTGTTCACGGTTCGGTTTTTATAAAAAAAAGTAACAAAACCGAATTTTTTTAAAAAAAAACAAACCGAAACCAGTTCAAACCGACCGGTTTCGGTTTGGTTTGGTTCGGTTTGGTTTTTTAGAGAAAAAACAGGTTCAAACCGGTTTGGCTCGGTTTTGGCTCGATTTTTTACGGTTTGGCTCGATTTTTTTGGTTTGACTCGGTTTTGGCTCGGTTTTTTCGGTTTGGCTCGGTTTTTTTCTGGTTTTTTTCGGTTCGGTTCGGTTTTTCCGGTTCCAGGCTTAAAAAACCGAACCGAACCGGTCGGTTTTTTCAAAATTTTAATCGGTTTAATCGGTTTTTTTTTACGGTTCGGTTTTTTCGGTTATTTTTTTTCCGGTTTTCTCGGTTTTTTGGTTTTTTTGAACACCCCTAGTTAAAACCTTAAACAACAAGAATCAAATATATATAATTTAAAATTTAAGAGATCAAAATGAATTTTTTCATGCCTTTTTTAAAAAATAGCTATTTTGGTTAATTTTAATCCTTGTTTTTTTTTTAAAAAAATTTCATTTAACAATAACATCAAATTCAATTTCATCAAATCATGCTTCAATTTAATATCATCATATTTTATGACACATCAATATGCTAGACCATGTAAATTCAATTTAATATCATCATATTTTATGACACATCAATATGCTAGACCATGTAAACTGAAACACATAAAACCATGTTAACATAACTTGGAAAGACAACATTGAAAAGAAACAAAGTTCAATGACTAAAGTGAAAACATTCATAGACCTAGAAGGATGAAAAAAACTATTTTTTATTTTTATTTTGATTCTTGTTTTTGTAATTGTTTATTTGTCAATAATCTTAAATTCAATTTCACCAAATCAAGCTTCAATTTAATGCTAGAATATTTTATGAACATTGAATATGCCATAACATGTAAATATAAACAAATCCCACCATATAAAACTATATTGGAATGAAGAAATTGAAAAGAAACAAAGTTAAATGACTAAGTGAAAAACAAAATCAAGGACCTAGGAAGGAAAAAGTAACTATAAATAATGATGTGAATAGTAAAAAAATAAGAGGATGAACATGAGGTGATTGTGCGAAAAAAATTCAAGTTAACAAATAAATCGAAAATAAAAAATAAAAATCAAGAAAATGACGATTTTTTTAAAAAAAATAAAAAATCAAGATTATGGATCTAAGGATGAAATTGAAAATAAATTAAAATTTAATAGAAAAGGCTAAAAATCAAAATTAAAAATTAAAACATTGAAGGTCAAACCTGAAATATAAAAAAAATATTGAACTGAAGTGGAAAATTGAAAACAAAAATCAAATTCATAAAAGAATCCAATAAAATAAAATAAAATAAAACCAATTTCCAACGAACTTAATGATGATGAATGGAATTTTAAAAACTAATTAAAAATGACAGAAGCCAAAACCCAGTCCAACCTTCAGAATTTATGATGCAAGTCATGGGATCGAATTGACGAATTGCATGCCTTACACCAAAGGAATTAGTCCGTCGGTAAAACTGTTTAATGGTGTAGTGATCACTACATAAAAGACAAATCTGAAAAAATAATAATGTAAAATTCTAAACCAACTAAAATAATTAGGGATGAACTTGAAAAAAAATTCAAAAAAGTAATTTAAAAAATATAGATTTAAAAAGAAAGAGAACCAAATTTGACATAAAAAAAACCAAATCATTAGGAATGGAATTGGAAAACAATTTCAAGTAAGAAAAGGATAAGAACAACTAAAAATAACTATCAAAAGAATGAGGTAAATATTTAATATAAAAATAAAATGTCAATGGCTGAAATCCAAAGACAAATTAATTCAATAAAGGATTCAAGACCAAAAACATCATAATTAAAAAAATGAGAATCAAATCTAATATAAAAACAAAGTATCAAGTGATAAAATTGAAAAAAATTAACTCAATAAATGATTAAAGACCAAATACATTGCAATCAAAAGAATAAAGAACTAATTTAACTTAACAAACAAAGAACTAGACATTTTTTTTTTTGCAATGGCCAACATTGTTTTCTAGAAGGAGAGAGGAAAAAGAAAGGGGAAGAGAAAAACTCATTGCCAGAGCTTCTTCGCATGCTGTCGAAGAACACGCATGTCACCATCGTGACGAGGTAGTGAAGTGCATCGAATACCGCCCTGAAAACCATAAATATCTTATTCTGCTCATTTTTTGGTGATTGAATTCCATTTATCGCAATGAATTTGGGGTGTAAAATAATATACAAGTTCCCCCCTTTCTCTCTTCTTTTCTTTGATGTGTTTGAGAATATAGTTGTGGTTGCTTTTCAAAGTGTTTTTCACTCAGAAATGCATTAAAATAATATTTTTTTAAAAAATTATTTTTAATAAATGATTAAAAAACACTAAAAAATATTAATTTAAAAAAAATTAAAATTTTTAGAAACGCGGGTTTGATCGCGTTCCCCAATAGTCCCTTAAACTTCACGTTCTTATATATTTCATACACTATAAGATATATATATATATATAACAAATGCACCTTTATCAAAATATTAGTCATGGGCATAGATGCTGTAATTTTTTTTTCAATCCGAAACTTCAGCCAATATTTAAGAAAACTTGAATTCTCTAGCCGGATACGATGATAGCTATAAGATCATTCGACGAGGCGATTTAATTAACAGGTACGGCGGTCCAACGAAACAAAAAAAACATGGAAAACCTAAAGAAACCATCAATAAAACTTGAATAAAATACGTATAGAGTAAAAAAAAAAAAAAAAAACCTTGTCTATCGAAGGCTATGTAACCCTCTTGCTTCCCTCCAAACGTTCAGAAATCCTTACTGCTACAATGAAGCCCCAATATCCTTGACGCCAGCCCTACTTATATACTAGCACTGCGGCGGTGATAGCCAAGGCAGAGGCTGTTTCCTTCCCCTGCGAGAATTCTCTTCCCTAGAGGTTCCCGGATTTTATCAGAGTTGTTTTCCTTTTTAACTTGTACTTCCTATTCAATATCTATCTTTAATTGGAAAGTGTTTATAAAACAGAAGCGAAGCAGCCTCAAATTATTTCCTGAATCATGAATTAACACCTTTATTATTTAGCTAGGGTCCTGTTTCCTAACCTTTTTATTAGAAATGGGCCGTAGTACCAAGGACAACAGCTCTAGCCCAATACTTGAGATGGACTGTGCAGGACTATGATTTATATATATATATATATATATAGAAGTATTTTGAAATTATATTAGAGTCATTTTATGTTTTCGTTTTTATCTTTTCAATAAAATACTTTCTTGTTTCTTGTGTCATTTCCTAGTTTTATTTATATAAAAAATTTAAAAACACATTCATTCTCTATATTAGTACATTAGAAGGAATAAAATTATTTTGAATGTAAATCTCAAAATTAAAATTCAAGAAATTAAAAAATGAACATATCTCTTTAATCTTTAATCACCAGCTAAATTCCTTCCTTACAGTCATTAACCATTGCTAACAATTGAAATCACAACACAACTCGATATGGCTAGTCCCCTACATATGCATAGATTGATTGCACAGTGCTTCAATTGCAATATTTTTTTCTCCATGCATTTGAAAGGCTAAGCAAGATTCTGTTTTCTACTGATACTGCTTCTGTCAGTAGTCGGTCACAGTCTCTAGAAGCCTGGATTACTTGTCCCATTGACGAACTTGGGCAAGAGGGCATTGCACAGTTAAGTTCTCGTCATGTATGTTTTACAGGTAAGATTGATCATGAGCTATACATCATGTTAGCCAGACTGTAAGGACGGAAAGCCCATCTGTACATAGCATTGATTTGCAAATTTCCAACCAAAAAGAAAAGGAGAAATACGAGTAGCATAAAAAACTGAGCTTGAAGATGTGTGCAGTGCCTCAAATCATAGGAAACCAGATGAGAGTTTTGACTCCATCATTTCAAACCAGAATGCTTATGGAAAACATCCAAGCTCTCACATGTGCATGACCCTACATGACTAGCACTACTAAAAGTCTGCTAGTTCTTTTTTTTAGGTCCAATTTTCCTAACCATCCTAAATATTTTCTAAACAGCAAGCTGTTTTTGATGAGTGGATTCATCTTCATTGAAACAGCAATGGATTTTCAGTGGTCTTGCGATATTTAGAGGAGTGTCTACTATTTGCAGAGGAGACTGAATCGACATTTCTCTCTGAAGGTAAGAGCAATAGAGGTGGAATGTGGCTGGTGTCACATTCAACTGGAAGCCCAGACCAAATAAAAAATCCACTTCAAGAAGATTCATCTCTCTTGTGCTGATTCCTCCAACTTTAGCATAGAATGCGTTGTTGTAATATCTGACCAGGCAAGAACACGAAACAAAGACATATCAACGCTAAGAAAAATAAACTTTCTACATTAGTAATCTTATGTATGGTTTCCAGTTGGAATGAATGACACACAAACAATTGAACCACTAGCCTGCCACCATGATTTTGGCAGTAAAGCACAGTGGGTATTGGCAGTCAACAAAAACAGCCGAGGCCCGAGAGCGCTGAGTATTTGAAATGGCCCAAAAAAGGAAAAATGAAAGGAAAGGAAAGAAATGCTTCTAGATGCTGTGGCTTTAAACAAAATATAGAGATTTGATTGAGCTGTCACTGACCTGACCCCTCTCTAGGATGAAAGTGAAACATGCTTACAATTTGATGGAATTTACAGGCATGCTTAAACAGACAGAGGCAATAACACCACTAACTTAGGTGGTATAGTCAAATCAAAGCTGGAGTTTTACACATGGGTGTCTTCTTTTTCTTGGCTGTGGCCGATTCAGATGGGATTTTTTCCGATCCCATATGCACCTAGTTTTGTGTACTGCGTTTTCGTTTATTAAGGGGATCTCATCGGATCACCGGCCATCATTCTATGTTTTTGGAATATCAAGTCTGACTTCTTAAATCAAAATGCTGACGTGATTCGGCATGGCTAATTTCAAGCAAAGAAAATATCTTGTCGCTTGAGAGTTTTCATGCGTATGTATACACAAGTCTAAGCTTCGGATCTTAACTGAGATGCAAGGTGCAAGATTTTCATCACATGGAATTTCATTTAATACAAAGAAAATCAATAATTCTTTTTTCAATTCGAACTTGGGCATGACTTGAACTTTGAGGCCTAACCTACCCTTTAATGTCTTCTAACATTTCAGAGTTGAATGTCATCTAGGTAAAATAAAGAAAAGGAAAGATTCCAATCAAGAATCCTTGTACCAGGACTGCTATCCATTATCTTTGATGAAGAGAAAAATATAAATTCATTAGTTGGATCATCAAACTTGAATCCACTTATCAAAGTTGATCCCAGATCAAGAAGAACAACTATAACAAATAAAATAAAAACTAAATTAAAGATCAAAAGGAGCTTAGCTCAAGAACTGGATTCTGAAGATTACTTACATATCATCCATGAACTTGACAGAGACCAAGACACTTGTGATGAGCAATCTATGCACATTGAAAGAATTGAGAGGAAAACAGGATTGTCTCTGAGAAAACCGATCAAGATACACATAAGCAACAACAAAACAAGAGGGGCTACAATTTGAATACTTGAAGATTCTCCCAAGATAGTTTTGAATGGATATAGTAGGTCTGGTTAGGCCATGAAAGATTGAGGCTTTCTGGGGGTATAACTGATGGCTAATATCATTAGATTCTGCTACTCTTTGAAGAAGAGAAGAGAGGAAAGTTATGACCTTAGGCATCACTGCAGTCTCTGCTAATTCTGCCATTCTTGTTTGGTTTACTTTGGTTGTTGTGTGTAATTAGCTGTGTTTTATAAGACACCACCTCCTGCCTTCCCTTTGTATAGCGTGTCAAACGATTTTATTGCTAATTTTTTTTCTCTTTCCAAGTTTACTACTATGTAAGAGGGTGTCTTTATGCATCTCCCTAGCTTTTCAAACAATGATATACATATTATTTGTCCACTTGGGAATTTTAGTATTGTATGATTATTTAGAGATCTAGTATTATTTAGGAATATTAGTATTTATTACCTAATAATGACATTAAAATCTTAATTTTTTTATATAGAATTAAGACTTATTAAGTTTTTTTTATTTGGTTTGCGAAGTATGAATAAGATTTTCCTCATCCCCACATAAAACTCTTGCAAATCTCCTCAGTATCCTCACCAGTGCCTTTGGGAAGGTTAGCAAAATGCACTGTATACATGATCAGCATGGCTTGCAGAACTGGTTAGGAAAGAGATATCCTCCCTGCCAACGAAAATCTGTCCACTTTCCATCTGGCTAATCTTCACTTGTCTTAATCAACAATGTGACAGAACGTGTACTTGGTTGCTCGCTGGTGAAGCAAGGGCACCACAAGATATCTCCCAAAATCAGTGGTCCTAGCTAGTAAAACCACTCTCTTTAACAACAGAAGTGGCTGGCAACATGCTGAGATTCATTAGGGGAGAAAAAGATTTTGGTCGTAGGACCACTCACATTCTGATCACCGGCCGGAAGCATCACAAAAATATCCAAACAACCTTGTATAGCTCAAGTCTGATCAATAGAGGCATCGGAATCGTTATGACAAACCATAACCGCATCAACATGAGAAGGTTCTTGGCCTCCTGGATCATTAAATTAACTGTGTTTTATCGACCATGGAAATTGCCTCATCCTCCATAGCAACCTTACCTCACTATGACTCTGCTCTCTTATGGTGGCTTTGGAGGATTCAGGGTTTCGAGTAAGAAACATCTGGTACAGAACCCACCAGTGTACTATCTTCATAAGAACAAATTAAGTCTTTCGCGTGCTACTTCCTCCCTCACATCAACCTCCAGCACATTATCCATACCATCCATGCCACAAACATCTTTCCCATCTAAGGAAAAGGATTCATGTCTTTTTATTACTGCATGCGACCAGATCAATTCCTCCGTAGTTATGGTATTCTCAAAAGCCAGGTTCTTGCCCATGACTCTCGCACAGTCCTTGCTTGAGTATGGATGTCCAAGTTATATAGATTTTTGTGGTTGGAGCAGTAATTAGACATCATTATAACTCCTAATTTATTAGTTTTTTTTAATAATTATTGTAGTAAACCCATGATTTTGTCTTAACATCAAAATCATGATAGAGATATTCCAACAGAAAATTGGATTCGACAAGTGATTGCATATCAAAGGTGGGACTTGAGTAATTATTAGCGATAATTGAGAGTTGAAAAATAAATAAATTTGTCTAACTTGTAATGACATCTAATTAATGCTGCTTTCTCTCTTTTGGTGGATGAGGTTGGCAAGAAAAGGAATATCGTGACATTTACGTCCCCACTGGTTTTATATCTTGTTTCTCATGGCACCAAAATTGGGTTGGAATTTAAGCTTGAGAGGGAAAGTTGATGTCAATGCTGTGTTTGCATAGTCCTGACGGGCAAGGAAATCATAGTTAAATTTCTGAATATGAGTAGAACGTGTTGTGGACTCAATTATGAATCGGTTTTACACAGTAAAATTAGTGAAAATGACCTGCGAAGAATCTTATGCTCGAAAAAAACCTGCAAAAGTGCCAAAAATACTATAAATTAACTGAATTGCATCGAAATTTTTTTTTTGAGATTTTCGTGTTTATAAAATAAGGATAAAAATGATAAATATGATGGCTAATTTTAATGCCCTATCCGCTTGTCCTATGCCTGAACAAGATCACATGAAAATTGCAGGCTTGGATATAGTCATGCATTGAGAATTCGAGTTGGGATTATATAAAACAGAAACCATAGCTCTATTAAAAATGGAAATGGTCCCATCAAACAACTAGATGATCTGATCTAGAATATCCATATACCAATTCATACCCTAATTAATTATTATTTATTTAATTTTTTTCAATTTCTTTCAACTAGAAGGTTAACTTAATTAATCGAGTGCCTTACTTGCATCGCATAAAGAGGGCAATCATTAGAATTCCAGCTAGCTTTCATAGCTAGCTAGCTAGTAGAATGTGTCCACATTACGACACAACATTCTTGTACTTGTGATTTCTTGTCTTCTGTAGTTCTTTTATACCTCTTTCTAGGCTAGGTGTCTGGTTTTCTTACTGACAGCTTGTTAATTCTAACACTTGAAAACAAATATATAATCATCAATTCAAAACAGCTGTTTTCTTCCTTTTGTTTTCTTGGATATCTTGATCATATAAGGGTTTTTGTTCTCCTTGTGGCCTGACTAATGTGAAGTAACTAGAGAAGAAAAGAAACAAAACCCTTCGATCTGCTGTGCTTGGTGCTTTTAGCAGTTGTTGTTTAGCATAATTGGGGTCACAGGAGAAGCCTCAAATCAACTCAAAATAGATTGCAATATCCTCAGTTTCATCCCCGTGAGACTACTTATCAACTTATTTTTTATTTTTATATATAGACTCGATTTAGATTTATTATTCAAGACCTTAATTAACAATAAACCCCATTTAATCAGATGATTAAGATGTCCAAATGATCTTATAATTATGCTATCTATTCAAGTTAAATAATCCAGTATTTTCCTAATGTCTTACTCGGTATTTATATATTATTAAGGCAGGAAAAGGCAAAAAGAAATCATATGTTTCCCCCATCCACCAGGCTTGGAGTATGATCATGCTTGTTTATAAAACTTAGTGGTTTAGGTTAGGACTAAATTGGTTAACCACCAAACTAATCATTTATAGCAGTTCTTGCTTCCTTGCACTCCAAGCTAACCATTCTCACCTTTTCCTTTTCTTTTTCTTTCGAGTACGTACGTATAGTCAATTACATTTGCATAACATTGCACATAAGATTATTAACATTAGTATATTAATTAGTAATTAATTAAATACCACACAGATTAACTAAGAAAAAAACGATCTACCTCCCACTTTCAAAGCTCCTTAACATGCTCGCCATGCCCTGCCTTATCTGCGCCGGCATGATTCTCTAAAACAACAGTAATTTAAATTATTTTTGCTTCACTTTTAACCATCAAAATTTTGCTTGAACGAAGCATGATATTCCTGTAGCCTTGGAGGGTCATGTTAGTAGATTTCAAACATGATATTTTACTGGTTAAAACGGCTGTTTATTCCCTTTCAATTGTTTTAATTGTTGAGCATTTAACATGACCTGAACATGGAGAAGGATTTTTTTATTTTATTTTTTTATCGTTGTATCTTGATCACTCGTGCTACCCACGTTGGTGAGGTATGTGATGCATGTTCTACTGTATTCAAGGGATTTTGATAATGTTATTATTTTGTGCAACAAAAATATTTAAGTGCTAATTAAAATAATCAACATAACATAATATTTTTAAGAGATTGTTAACTCTTAGTTTTCTCCAATATTTCAATATTTTGTCTTTTAAGTATTTACAAAATAATATGAACTCAATTTTTATTTTTTTATATATAAAAAAAAGACAAACTCAAAATTATCAAATCAATCTCTCCACCACCATTTTAATAAATAAGAGCCTATTTTTGGAATTTTCAACATTTTCCAACCACATAATTTGTATTATGGAATAACTATATTTATGAAATCAAGAAACATTTCATATATGTCAGGTATTTTTTATTATTTTCATCATAATATATCTCATTAATCAGGGCAAAAGCCCTACATTTATAAAAGCTCATCAAGACTAAACTACAAGTGCAACAAAATTACAAGCCCAGATGAAGCAGGCCGAAATCAGAAAACGAGGCCCTTTAACTGTGCACAGAAGCATCAGCGAGGATACTTCCTTTGGAAATTCTTGGTTAGAAAAAACAAATAATAGAAGATTGTTAGGCTTGATAGCGAATATATATAAATGTTAAATACTTTGATAAACAATCTCTCGATCGTCCTCTCCAAGGAAAAAACCCTAGCTATTGTCGGTGATGTTCTCACAATATCATTGGTAAACAACCTTTCATCTTTCTATCTTCTTCCATTGTTCTATGAATTTGACTGTTTCTTACTTGTTTTCTCTATCAATACCCTAGTTTTATCCTCCAGTTTGATGAGTTTTTATCTTTTCAGAACAAAGATTTGATAATTATACCTAATAATTTAAGAAATATTGATACTAGCAAAGGGGGAGATGAGATGCGTTCGAATACGGCTTATTTCTTGATTTTTTATTTCTAAGGAAAGAAAAGAAAGTTTACTCATAAGCAAAAGTTGCTACTAGTAAACAATCCTGATGCTAAACCGCAAAATTTTATGATCAGCCTAGCGAGTACACCTATTCAACTAGAAGAGCAAATAAACTACAGAAAAACTTTATTTCTTATATACCAGCCATTCTGCCCAAACTACCTTTACACAAACAGTAGAGCACGCGGCCATCAAACACGTTTAGGTTACTAGATATCTGTATCCTGGAAGCTAAGCACATTTGGCATTCACAACATAGCCTAGCACACAAAAGCTTAGGTTTATCAATATAAACAGGTAAAGTCCCAGGACAAGAATAATTAACCTAGGACGATGTTTGCCTCTAAATCATGGTTAAGGACTTAGCCATAGCATTTGATTGGATCATTGCATCCTTTCTCAGCAGATTGCATAAATCCAAATCGGCCACCCTTCGCAAGATACTGCTGGTGGTATTCTTCTGCTCTGTAGAATTTTTTGGCAGGTAAAATCTCAGTGACTATCTTCCTGTTCAAGAGCTTCTGCTGCCGTTCCAAGGACTCCTTCGCTGCTTTCTCCTGCTCAGGGGTGTAATAGTATATTCCAGACCTGTACTGTGTTCCCACATCATTCCCCTGCCCAGCAAGGACCAGCAAGATATTAGAATATGCAATATGAACAGACCATAAGAAGAGTACATTGAAATCAGACTTATATCACAATAAAATCCCTTGAGACATTGCAGATTAATATTATGTCATAGTAACATTGGGATAAATAAAGTGACATCCGCTATTGATGGCGTGATATAATAAGCTAACAATGAAACAGGAAGACATGTGATGACCACAGGCATGCCGGGACTACCACCTAGAATATACATGTCCGAAATGGATCATCTATTCCAATGAAAACAAGTGATAATACTCATTAATCCTAATATGACAGAGAATGGACTGGATGAACAATGGACTCGCACAGCACCATTAAAGTGCAACCTGATAATGCATATCCTCGTTGGGTTTGCCCTTAATGCAAATCAAGCACCATGGCTGACTCACACAACCAACGAAGTATACTCAAAAGTCCAATGCGTGACTATTAGGGGTCACTGGATGTTGAAGTTTTCAACATGCACAGATCTCTCTAGAAAATCATCTATAATTTCGGATGGCTCCCCTTCCAAAACGATACAAAGTAGATACTACACCAGACTGTCCAAAATCAAAGTGGATTTGACAACTAATTTTCTTCATTGTGGACACCAAGTTAGCAGGTCTTTCCATTTCATTCTTCAGCTACATCATATTACATTTAGTTAGATTCAAAAAACCTATGTGTGTTTCCTAATAACCCATACCCGGGCACCTATACATTCCAGGCAAACGAATTGACACAGGGTATAGAAGGTTATTTACTTCTTTACAAACTAACGAAAAATAGAAATAATTAGTAACATGTCAACAATAAGGAGGGAAGTGCCAAGCAATTAGGCCCAAAATCACCTCAACTCATTCTCAAGAAAGACAAAAAAGATAGAACTTGAACTAAAAAAACAACTATCAGTGAATTATCCACTGAAGAGCTCACCTAAAACCCAAACAAGTCAACCACCAAAACCTCCAAAATATCAACCAACTTTAAGAACTTAAAACATGTAGCACTACAAATTAAGCAAGAATCCAAGAAAATTAACAAAACCCAATTACAAACCAACCCCGCACAATCCAATCAAAACCCAGTTCACATCACCACGAAGCCTCAAACTCTCACACACAAAAAATCAAAATTCGACAACCCGTTAAAAAAAAAAGCCGATTCAAGCAAACCCACCTGGCGATTCAAGGTAGTAGGGTCATGTCTAGCCCACAAAACATCAATCAAAGTGTCAAAGCTACACTCTTTAGGGTCATACTGAACCCTAACAACTTCATTATGATTAGTAGTACCGGTACAAACATCCTCATAAGTTGGATTATGCAATAAACCCTGAGTATAACCCACTTCAGTTTTAGTAACACCAGGGACTCTTTGAAATGCTAATTCAACACCCCAAAAACAACCAGCTCCAAACTGAGCAAATTGCTGACCAGGAGCTGGTAAGTCATCATCGGGACCTTGTGGGATTGTTGGGTCCATTGTTGATGGGTCAGGTGACCTGGGACCAAAGCCTAGTTTGTTAAGGATGTTCATTGATGGCTTGTAATAAGAGATGGGTTTTGAGGTTCGAGGGAAATTGAAGGGTTTAGAGAGAAAAAGTAGCGATTTTGATGAGAGAGAACGGAAAGGTTTTGAGAGGACTAGGAGAGGGGTGGTGCTGGTGGTGGTGGTGGTGGAGGAGGAGGTAGAGGAGAAGTGGGTAGCAAGATTTCGGAGCATTTTTTAGATTTGGGTGCGTGACGTGCACTGGTGGAGGTGGAGGTGGAGGAGAAGTGATGTTGCAATTGGTTAACAAATGGAGAATATATTTATTTGTTTTTTTTTTGTTTTTTCTCTCAAATTTAATTTCGATGATATTTTTTTTATATAATTTTTAGAAGAATTTATTGTGTTTATTTAACAGCTCACAAATCTAACTAACCATTTCACACTCAAAATTGCCTTGGCTTTATTATTTTACACGTAATTAAACCTTCTCAGACACAGTTATCGAGGAAGATCTTAAGATTTGAATTAAGCTGTAATTATTGAATCATTAGTCATGAAAGCTGATTTATTACGTTTTAAAAGTATTTTTTATTTAAAAATATATTAAAATAATTTTTTTAATTTTTAATATAAACTCATTAAAATTATTAAAAATATATCAATTTAATATTTTTTAAATAAAAACAATTTTAAAAAGTATCTACACACTCCAAATAGATATAAAGTGTTCATGTTTGTTTTTGTTTTTTAAACTATTTTTTATTTATTAAAATATTAAATTAATAATTTTTTAATATTTTTTAATTATTTTTATATATTTATATAAAAAATATCATCTAAATCATTTTCAATTGAAAAACAATATAAATCACGTTACTAAACATAAACATACTTGGAATTTTTTATTAAAAAATGGTTTTTTTTAAACAAAAGTCACGTTATTTTAATTTTTTTTAAAATGAATTGAATTAGTTTTTTTAAAAAAAGGAAACCTAAAATGATATTATTTATTTTTAGGTTTAAAAAAATTGGGTTCCACGACTAGGAATTGAAGTAGATGCATTCATATGTCAATATTCTTCGACTTATAACCGACACGAGTTGCTTCCTCCACAGGGAGGTACGACTCTCACCTACCATCAATATTCTTTATTTATACTTGCTAGAAAGATATCGGCCGATTCTCTGAGTTACCTGTTTCGGTTGAACACTGTTACTGGAGAAGATGGTGGACTGGAAGAATCTGGAAGAGGACATGGAAGATTTTGTGAGTCAGATTTCTAGCCATCTCATCAAGCCATCTATCTTGTGGTTTAGATTTTGGAATGTGGATGAAAGCCTTTCACACACCATCTATTTCATGCATGCTGACGTCGTTTTCATTTGTCTCCCACAGTGATCCCTGGGATCGGAAGTATATTTATTGTTATGTTTTAAAAATATTTTTTATTTTTTATTTTTTATTTTAAATTAAATTTTTTTATCTCTTCTAATTGTTTTGATGTTCTGATTTAAAGAATAAATTTAAAAAAAATTGTTTCCATGAATTTTTAAATAAAAAAATTTTAAAAAATAACTACTACCATAATACTAAACAGATTTTAAATATATTTCACTTGTACTTTCTAAAAATATATTTGTCTTTAAAAAAAATATTAAGTTAATAATTTTTAATGTTTTTAAATGATTTTAATTTATTGATGTTGGAAATTAAAATATATATATATATATATATATATATATATATATATATATATATATATATATATTTTTTTAGAGTAAAAAAACTATGAAATGCACCAAATACTTTTGTAGACTGGACCGGGTTAGCATGTAGGTTTTTCTCCATATGATCCTAAATGTGCCCAAAAAAATTTGTAAATACAATAATTATAATGTGAATGATGAACTTAAAACTTAATAAGAAAAAAATAATCTTAATACGTAAAAAAAATAATCTAAAAATATTATTAGAGCTAAAACAATAAGAAAGGGTAAAATGACTGCATCAAAATCCATTGATGATTGATCACCTAAGAAATTTTTTTATAGAAGAAAAGAGGACGAGGATGGCAAAGATTCTGGTCGGTTTGATGATATCGTACTAATTATATTCTTGAGACTCGGAGGAAATAATTTCCACCCAAGACGGCAAAGCATCATATGCAAGGAGGATAATATCCGATTCACATGCCTGGCTGACTGGTTCCTTTCCTTTTTCTTGTAAAGTACGTTCACATGACATGCTGAGGTGGTCGTAGAGATTGCTGATTCGGTGAAGAAATTGCATTTTGATAAACCACAAAAACAAATCCAAAAACGACAACATTATCAGTCTTCGATCAAGTATAAACTCATTCAGTTAAACTCATTCATCTTTGAAGCTGCATGGTTCATAGCACATAAACTGAAGTATCATAGCAAGCTGAGAAAGCAACGACTTCTTGACAGTGGAATCAATCATCCATACCAAGCTGAGAAAGCAACGACTTCTTGACAGTGGAATCAATCATCCATACCCTGTTTATTCTTTGACCTATGATACCAGTGGATTCAATCAATACTTCTTCTGGTTTCAATTTAAGCAATCGAGGATAAAAGGCACAAATGAGAAGTGAATAAGAATCCAGTTAGAACATGAACTTGGTGAAGTTGAGATGTTCAACCCTAAGCTCTGGTACTGATGGAGAAAGAATTAACATTCAAATCATGTCTACTGGGCATGAAGGTCATTATTTCAAAAAAAGGAAAGAAGCAACAGTTGATTGTGGCTGAATGTTTTTTCTATTTTTTTGAAGGGCAAAAAATAGTACTTGCCATCATTTCAGAACAGTTTCATGTGACATAATTCACTTACATGACCTGAGTCACTACAGGATCATCCTTCATTTGAATTACAGGTGACCGAATACAAGCAATGCAAAAATAATACTCTGGAATACCATTTCTGAAAAATCTAATGCATTTTTATAGTATAATACTGGTGCAGCAGCAACCATGTCGGTAGTGAACGCCCCTGGAGATAAAGAGTGTGAAATTTAAATTCTCAGACAAAATAATCCAATTTCTTGAATGATGCCAATAATTTGTCGATCAAAAGCAAGCAACTCAAGCGGTTTAACCTATCTACCTGAGAGGTAAATAATCACCATAACCTCAAATCTAAAAGTCCATAACTTGTAAAACTACTCGTCATATTATATCCATTAAAAACTGAGACCTCACCTGCAACTGTAGCATCAACATCACAACCAACAAGTGCAAGTTCAGGTTTCTCCCCTTTGGCACGCAATCCACCATACATCCCTGCCGCTTTGAACCCCTTTGCAGCAGTAACTTCCCCAGGAATCTACCACAAAAGTTGCAAACTTGGTAGCCATTTTATAGAAACCAAATAAAAGACACCCATATACCAATATTCAATAAACTCAAAGCTCTTCTAAAATAATAACCAAAAAAAGAAAAAATTAGACAAAATCCCACATTGACTGCAGCACTATTCATCGAGGTAATTAACTCGTGTGTTTAGGAGTAATTTAAAAAAACACTTTTTAAAAAATTTTTTAAAAATAATATATTTTTAATGTTTTTAAATTATTTTGATGTGCTAATTTTAAAAATAATTTTTAAAAAATAAAAAAATATTATTAACATATTTTCCACGACCACACTTCAAACACTATTAATTAAAAAAAACCCTTCATGATTTTTACGCACTAAAGTAACATTTGTGGTCATCTCAAGAACAAAAATTAAAAAAAAACCATCAATGCTAACATCATTTAAAGACTAGAAAATACAGAATAACAGTCAAGCAATAAAATCTTGAACCTTGAAACAAATAGTGGGCTAAGCTTACTTGTTGCCATGGTCCTTCAGGGAGAAAAATAGGAGCAGCAGGTATATAATTAGAGGCCTCACTCGTACTTGATAACGATGAGACAGTCACTGAAAATACTTTAAAGCTTCTCTTACTCAAACCAAGCGACCTCAAATCCTGCAAATCATCAAGCTTTGAGGAGCTATGAAGTTCAGGGAATTTTAGAGAGCACAAATATACATCTTTTTGGAATTGGCGCGGAATGTAGAAGCTGAAACCGCCGGTGCCGCCGCTTGTCTTGGTGGTCTTTTAGCTGTTTGATCGTTTGGTAACTGTCAAAGTAATTTTTATTTAAAAATATATTAAAATAATTTTTTATTTATTTTTTAAAATCAATCCATTAAATAATATAAAAACAAAAAAATTAATTTAAAAAAAAATCAAATTTTTTTAAAAACGTTTTACAACCGGAAAAACAATCTGGGCGTTATACACAGCAGCAGCAGCAGAGTGACTAGGGAGTGGCGGCTTCTTTTTTGTTTTTTTTTCCTTTTGAGAACTTTGAAGGGGTTTTGCTTTTTATTATTTTAAATTTAATTCTTTAATGGTGATTATTAATAACGTGGATTTAACGCTTAAATTATCTTCAGGTAAACTATATTTTTATCCTCGTAGATTCATCAATTCTCATTTGTACCCCTTTTAGTTTAACTTTTCTAAAAACTACCCCTATTGTTTCAAAAGATTCAATTTGCTCTTTATTACTCATAACTAACAAAAAATTCGACTGTATAAAAAAATAAAAAATGATTCATATATATATATTTTTTTCTTCTCAAATACCCATACATGATCTATTAGATATTCCTTTGCAATTTGTTCACCTTTAATCTAATCAAAGATAAACTATTCATGTCATAATTATAATAGAATCATTTTGCAATTTCTTCAATTTTAATTCAGTTAAAAATAAATCATTCGTATTGTCATTTATTTTCCATCTATCTACATATAATAAATCTTTTATAAAATTAAAGTTTAATTTTTATCAAATAAAACTATAGGATTTGTGGAATTTTGCGTCACATTAATTTATATAATAATTATTAATATTTTCTCTTCTGGTAAAGGTGATTCATTAAAGTTTTCATAAAAACATAAGAATTATAAACATTTTTAACTACTTTCTTAATTCTTAATATGCTTATATGAGCTCACATGTATAACTGTTTCGCTGTCTTAATCAATTTAATTTCCATCCAATTCATGTTTAAAATACTTTTCATTACAACTTATGAACTGTAATAGTGTGTGTATTCAAAGCATGTTAGCTTTATTTCAAATAAATTTACTTTGTGTTTTGAAAACAAAGCAAGCTTTGATTAAATATATCTTTATCTTTAAATAAAAAAACTATAATAGATAATATTTTTTAATAAATAATAGATCATTGAACACATGGATAATCAACTAGTTTTATTAATAAAATGGACAGTTCGTATAATTTATGGTTTTATTGATTATAATGAGAGCAATTTTTTTTTTTTTTTACGTGGGGTGTCCGGGCCAGCTTACGCGCACCATGACTATTCCCCACGGGCCACTGGACATCCTGCAAGCCCAGGAGCAGGTAAGGCACCGCGGGGGTGACAGGCGTGCACATAGAGGGTCGAACCCGGGAGGGAGAGCGGAACAAGTCCACGAGTGACCACAGCAGCTAGACCCTCAAGTGCTAATGAGAGCAATTTTACTTACGTGTGTGTGTGTGTAAAGTATGTAACAATGCATAATATATTATAAATAATTTATCATTGAGTATTTTAAAAGGATTGTTAAACATCGAACCATAGTTTTCAGACCCGGCCTAGTCCAAGGCTTGGATCCCGAGTTGTGACCGAGTCGTCCGGGTCAATTTTTTTTTAAAATCAAAACGATGTCGTTTTAGTAAAAACAAAAATCAACGGGTCGCAACCGGATTTTTGATCGGGTCTTGTCGGGTCAACCTGGTCATCTCAGGTTTTTCCTTCTTCTATTTTTTTCAACCCGGCCTGGTTCCAGCCCCAGGTTGATCGGGTCCCGGGTCAACCCGTCGGGCCGAACCGGGTTTCAAAACTATGATCGGAACATGATAAC
>Ga0325414_1001054_pt1 | contig 25524 bp, 15 predicted proteins | sample PopdelMetagenome_8_FD_206183 | JGI IMG/M metagenome (GOLD analysis project Ga0325414, IMG submission 206183) | Populus deltoides microbial communities from Bellville, Georgia, United States - Leaf-PdKOR-R3 | ecosystem: Host-associated > Plants > Phyllosphere > Phylloplane/Leaf | place: USA... | reverse complement strand
TGCGAGGTTGAGAATCAAGACCATTACTCGACCTCTTGAAGGAGCAATTCCGCTTGAAAGGGCCTTATCAGCTGCCATCCACACTTGAAAGTAACCTTCCATCTGATCGGTGCCTCCTCACTGGCTCCAGGTTGACATTAACCTTTCATTCCATGTTAAAGAATCCAACTCGGCCCTTTTCCTTTCCTTTTCTTTTCTTTTTCCAAACATCTTTTTGTTGGTATTGTTGTCACCAAACGGAAAAGCTTATATTGTTCTTGACAAGAAACTTTTAAGCTACTCTTTCAAATGTTAGATTAAGTTCTTAATCAAGTTGTTAGCTGACAAAATTGAATTTAATTAACTGAGTCGATAGGTGATGAATTTGACTAATCACGACCTTCATGATAATGATATCCATTGGTTTAATTGTAATGGCACGGTTTATTAAAAAAATCCATGTGCAAAAATCAAATTCTAACCAACTAATTTGGTCGATCGGTCTTGATATTGCCATACGACCTTCTCCAAGGACAAGACAAATAAATCCCCATTATGTTGTTTCCTTTGGGTTTTATAAAGCATGTTCAAGAATGTGGTAAAAATTATTTTTTGAGGTATTTTAAATTTTAAAATTTATTAAAATATAATTAAGACAAATGGATATTTTACAAGACAAATCACATTTTTGTAACTAAAGCCAATATTGATTAAATTATGATTAAGAGATTAATCTTACCCAATTTGACCCCAAATTCTCATGAGTTCACTTGCCTAATATTTTAAAGACCATATTAATTTGCAGGTCAAATCAAATTTTTTTAATATAATAAAAAATATCCAGACTATAGAGAATTGTTTGATATTATAATTAAATTCAATCCAATAGTTTAATCTTGAAACATTCATACTTGATTTCTTACTAGTCTAATTTTAAAATTAAATTATATGAGAGTTGCCTAACATGTCTCAATTAAACTGACCGTCCAAAGAAAACTTGGCTGATCATGAACAATCTAGCTAACTAATAAAAAAAATATAAGAATGAAATTGTGAGAAAAAAGATGAAATGAATAAAAAAATCTTCTTAACTCAATTTTTTACCCAGCTTGGATTTAAAATTAAATATGTTAAAGTTGTCCTGATGTAATCTAGTCTAATTGACCGATCCAAAAACAACTCGAGTTATTGTTTAAAAAATAAGCTAAATTAAAAAAAAAAATAAAGCTTCACTATTCATACCAATAAAATAGCTATAGGGATCATGTCAAATCTTTTATTAAAGAAATGTAATTAATAGGGATGCTAGAAATAATTAAAATAAATCACCACTTGTGATGTTTGGTAGATTTGGTTTCTAAAAGTTAAAATTCATTTTTATAAATCAACCGATTTGGAGCTTCATATATTTTTTTCATAGATATTCGGTTAATATATATATATATATATATATATCAATGATGAGTAAAGCTCAATCAATTAAATGCCTACATGTAATATAAAAATAACTGTACTAGCAAGGTAGTTATTAAAAAAATAATTAAAATATTATTTTTCACTTTCTTATTCTCACAAATAAATCCATGCTTTTTTACAAAAAAAAATTCCTAGAGTTAGAAGAGGAATATTGATGCATAATTTTTCTTAAAAATAAAAGGAAGAAATTTTGAAGAAAAACCACATGAGGTTTGGTTAAAAATGAATTTCATGTGATATATAAGCCCATTAATAATAGTTGATTTAATTCCTTTATTTCCATTCTTGTCTTATTATTTTCTTAGGTTTACAAATTATCAATTTCTGTCAATTTTAGAAAGAGCAAAATATGTATTTTTATTATTAAAAATAAAAACAATGTAGGTTACAATAGTTATGATGTTTTAGGGTTATTTTATCTTTTCTTTAACATATATAACCAAATTCTTAACTTGAATTCTAAAGATAATTTAGAATTTTTAATTACTATAAAATTAAATAATAACTCTTTATTTTTTAATTTTACCCTTTAATTTCTTTCTATATCCTTAATTTGCAACAATAGTTAAGATGAGTTACTTTCAAAAGTTTTAACTATTATTACTAACAATATTATATTATACTTGAGAAACATAATATTTGTTGGTGTAACAAAAACTTTATAGATATAGATATTATTTAGAAATGCGGTTGGATTATATTTTTAAAAAATTTTAATTTTTTATTAAAAAAATTTTAAAATAATATTATTTTAATGTTTTTTAATTATTTTAATGTGTTGAAGTTAAAAATAAAAAATATTATTTTAATATATTTTTAAGTAAAAATATTTCAAGAATTAGAATTAAAAAAAAAAGTAGTTGATAACATTCTTATAGACAATATTTGGGTTATGAGTTCCATTTAAATTCAAAATATTTTTTTTAAAATAATTAAAATAACATCATTTTGATATATAAAAAACATTAATTAGTTAAAATTTTGGTTTTAATTAGATCATGTTTTGATCAATTAAAATACAAATCAACCTGAATGTTTTATCAAATTAATTAATTTTTTTTATTTATTTTTCTAACACATGGTGTCAGAACAAGTTTTATAAGAATTGTTGATACTAGATTATGAAATGCCACCTTATTTTTTCCCCTGCTCTGTGAAGATTTCCACCAAAGCATGCCTTATTTTTCCCTTTGAGAAAGAACCATCCAAGTTTGGAAACTGAAAACAACATGTAATAAATCCAGCAGTGCCACCCCACCCTCCTTATTTTCTTTTATCAACTCTTTGCTAGTCACAAATCCATCTTTATATATGCATTGTTAACTCATTTCATTTTGTGCTGCATCATTGCAAGCATTGGCAATTTGGTATCCCCTAAACACAACCATTTCTCTCTGAATTCTTGGTCAGGTTAGTGCACTTCATAGCTGCTGATTCGTCTTCTTCTTCTTTTCTTTTTCTTGTTAAAAATGCTAAATGGTCATGATAAGTACCATTGGAATGTTGGAATGAGCTGATCTAGATCTGTTTCTTTACTCTATGTTCAACTACATTGTGTGGTGCTGGTTTTCCTTCTCCTCTTTTTGTCTAGCAAACTTTGTTTTGACTTGCTTTTGCTAACTTATAGAGATGAAAGAGAATGGAAAACATCAAATGTAACACTGTTTTTCCTTAAAAAAGGACAAACTGTAGTGTACTCTGAAATGGGATTTTGATCTTGGTTTTTGCAAGAATACTTGATCATCTGGGGATTTAGCAGATTGAGTATGGTATTTCATCCTTGCTATTTATGCAAGCTATTTCTTTTCTATTGTCATTACAAAGATTTGGTGACTTGGGTTTTATGGATTTGGGAATCTTAATTACCTGGATTTTGAAATGCTGGTTTTGATTTCTTCAATTAGCAAGTTTTTCTGCTCATTCTGTGGATTTGTATTGGTTTGCCGTTGAAGGATTTGTGATCGTAATTTGAGATATAATCAATGATGGGACTTTGGTTTGATTCTTGCAGGAATTTAGAGAATTTTGTTAAGAAGAAAAAAAAAAAACATGGAGTTTTCCATGATTATTATGTTTAGTAGCACGCTGTTGTTTTTGTGCACTCCAGTAGCATATGCTCAAACGGCAGCTAGTCCTCCAGCACCAACCCCAACTCCGTCCTCATCACCAGCACCAGCACCAGCACCAACACCTCCTTACGTTAGCCTCACTGATTTGCTCTCTGTTGCTGGCCCATTCCACACCTTCCTTAGCTACCTTGAATCCACTAAGGTCGTTGACACCTTCCAAAACCAAGCCAACAACACTGATGAAGGCATTACCATCTTCGTACCAAAAGATGATGCCTTCAAAAATCTTAAGAAGCCTTCTTTGTCAAACCTAACTCAAGACCAGGTGAAGCAACTCATTCTTTTCCATGCCTTGCCGCACTATTACGCCTTGGCTGATTTCAAGAACCTTAGCCAAGTAAGCCCTGTTAGCACATTTGCTGGTGCAGGCGGATATGCTTTGAATTTCACAGATGTATCTGGGACCGTGCACCTTGATTCAGGATGGTCAAAAACCAAAGTTAGCAGTAGTGTGCATTCAACTGATCCCGTTGCAGTTTATCAAGTTGACAAAGTCCTCCTTCCTGAGGCGATATTTGGTGCTGATATACCTCCAGCCCCAGCCCCAGCCCCAGCCCCTGAAACCAGCCTTGCTGCAGATTCTCCATCATCTGACAGTACTGGAGATGGCAGCGCTCCAGGAACTTCCCCTCCAAATTCTTCTTATAGGATCTTTGGTGTAGATGTTTGGAGTCAATTGGTTTTGGCACTCATAGGTGTGCTGGTCTTGTTCTTGTAGGAGAGGATTTCCCTGATGTGTATTATTCTATGTGAAGAGGCTATATCTGGATTTTGCCATTTGCTTCGATTTAAAACCATTTTTTGATTATATTTGTCATTCAATTTATGCATGTGGGCATGAGTTTTTATTTCCATCCGAAGCAGAGTATCATCTTCTTGATTCATAGTTTATTTTGAACCAAGTAATTATGATGTTCTTATCATGTTTGGAACTTTTTGGCCCCAAGTACTGTTTGCAGAAGTGATACGAGGCTGAGAAGCTCATGACGTTGCATTTTTGAGGTGGAAAATGATTGCTCACCGGCAGATGTTGAAAACTTTATAATATTTCCAAGGCACCAACCACCATCAACAGAAATACTACAGTCGCAGAGCTCAAACTCTTGAAATTTGGTACGTTGTCAAGTTATGATACCTGGATCTTCTTGGACGTGAAAAGATCCCTAATCCATGGACCGAGAAAACATAAATCCTGTTAATGATAGAGACCAAATTGATCAATGCTGAAGTATTTAAGACTCCATCGGACTTCCTTTTCTAATGCTAAAAAACATGAGGCCAACACACTCATTGGACTTCCTTTTCTAATGCTAAAAAACATGAGGCCAACACACTCATTGATCCTCGAATATGGACCGCCCATTATGCCACCACCCACAACAAATAATTTCACGGGGGTGGCAAAGGGTCACCAAAAAAGGTAAAAGGATAGCCTAGCGTGGCCATGTCTATCACTTTTCGAGTAACCATGATATATAATCGGGCGGGCAAACTTCACCCTTTGCATGATTATATATATATATATATATATAAACACATGCAATTATTAAAACTCAAATCTTGATTTTTAAAAGAAAACTACGAACACACAACCACTAAAGTAAATCCTCTTATTAAGATGACATTTGATTACAGTTATAGGATAGTACTGGATACAAAAACAATGAAAATAGAGAAGATAAAATAAATAAAATAAAATTATGTTTGGTGATGATGTGTAAAAAAAATTATTGTTTTTATATCATGTTTGGTTATGATGAATAAGAAATAAAAAATATAAAAAAATTATTTTACCCTTTATATATATTGTTGTCAAACTTACATATATATATATATACACACACACACATTTTAATTTATATTGAGTATTGAAATTAATAATATTATAAAATCACTGGCTTGATTGGTTGACCAGAGCTTAGACTAGTTCAAGTTTAAAAATAAATAGAGGAAAAATTGACTTGACTTGACTTGATAAAAAATCTAAATCAACCCGGAATAAAACAAGGGTTAAAAACTCATTTAATTTTTAAAAAAAACAAATTTGGTCAAAACAGGGTTACTTTAATTATTTTTTATTTTTTTGGGTCAGTTGGGTTGACCCTCTCGACCACTAATCTGAACCTTGCCTCAGATCGACTCCCGAGTCAGATTTTAAAATTATGATAATAATTATTTTTATTCATGCATTAACTCAGGTCAATCTGTATTGATCCTCTCGACCTGTAACTTGGGCCTTGCCTTGGTTGGCCCTCAAGTCAAGTATTAAACTATGATAATAACAATTTCTATCCTTACAATGAGCTGGTTGACCCTCATGATCTGTGACCTAAGCCTTGTCTTGAGTTGACCCTCAAATCAAGTTTTAAAACTGTGATAATAATCACTTTTGTTTTATGTTGATTTTCCTAACACATGATCCGAGCTTTACCATGGTTTAACCCTGAGTCGGATTTTAAAATTATGATAATAACAACTTTTATTCATACATTGACTTGGGTCAATGGTCAAACTCACTCATGACTTGACCCTTACCTTGGGTCAACCCCTGAATTTGGTTTAAAACTATGATAATAACCATTTTTATTCTTATGTTTACCCGGGTCAACACGACCCATGACCCGGACCTCGACTAGTGACTTAAGCTTTGTCTCGGATCAACTCCCGAGTTAAATTTTAAAACTATAATAATAACATGTTTTATCCTTGCATATCTTAGTTAGATAATTTTGAAATTGAAAGTTTTTTACAAAGATATATTAGAAATAAAAAAAATATATTATCTATAGAGATATGCTCTTTTTGTACCTCTCGTTCTGAAAATACAAAAATTCATTTTAAAATTATCTTAAAATAAATTTATTTTTATATCTCTATTTTTTAATTAAATATATTTATGTTTCTACTTTTCTGGGTTTTTTTTTTTTTAATCTTTAGAGTAGTCATGAATCACTACTATCTCTGTTTTTTTTTTTTTTTAATCTCTAGAGTAGGCATGAATCACTACCTAATACTACAAAGTAAATATTCATAGAACTGCTGCTGTTAGTGCGCAATAAGTTTCTTAAAAGGAGGGATGCTTTTACAGAATATTGTTATTTGGCATTAGGTATGAACTAAGATAATTTCTCCAAATCAGAAGAAGAAACAGAAAGCCATGGGAACATAGAGTTGAAGGATATCTCTATACAGAATCACATCAGACCCAACCCCTTCTCTCATTTATGGAACGTCTGGTCAAGAATAAATCTAGACCGGTGCTCTCCCAAAAGCAATATGACTTATATATATACACATTTCTGAGCCCCTACTACAAATTGGCCTATTAGCTCAGTTGGTTAGAGCGTCGTGCTAATAACGCGAAGGTCGCAGGTTCGAAACCTGCATGGGCCACCATTTTTTGTTAGAAAAACACTGTTCACAAATATTTATATAATTGGCACGTGCGATTAGAAAAGGAAAGGCTAGTGTAGTTGCTCTGTGGCTCCAGATTCATGGTATTTGTAAATGTTGGGTCCTTTGGGATGATTGGAAAGCGTCGAATGATTTTTCCAAATACGTTGAAAAAAGATGTTTGAATCTACTCTTTTAATTAGTTAAATGTTGCTTTTCTTATTATAAAAGATGAAACTGAAAGTTTTCAGTTTTCTCTGTAAATTTTTTTTGTGTTTGAAGCACTACTTATTGACTATGATCTGCTTGATTATGTTAATGGCACGTTTATGTGCCCCACCCATGAAAACAACAGTATTGTCAACTTCAACAGAACTCGTTGGATTAGACAAGTTACTACCAAGTGCTCTTTTGGCATCCACATCTCCCACCATAACTCCAGCGTCAAAGACTTCTCATGAAGCCTGGAAAAAACTCAATCTACTCTATGCCAGTCGCTCAAGAACACGAGCAATGCAATTGGAAGAATTGACTCTGATTCAACGGGGCTCTCGCATCATATCAGAAGACATGCATGTTGTGAAGATGTTGGTGGATGAACTTGCCATTATTGATTCTCCCATTTCAAATGATGATCTGACTCTCTATGTTTTAAATGGTTTAGGATCAGATTTTCGAGCAATAACTGCGCTAATATGTGCACGAGAGAGCTCCCTGACATTTAAAGAGCTCCACAATCTTTTAGTAGGTCATGAGACCTATCTTAGGCGTCTAGAAGATACCTCAAAGCAACAAGTGATCACTGCAAATTATTCCAACAGGCTGAGAAATAATGGTACTAGAAGTCAGTTTGTCAAAAAACCAAACAAATATAATGGTACAAATCGGATTCAGGGTGGCAACTTAAATTCATTTCTCTCCCAGCCTTCACAAGACAACCATAGGAACCAAAATGGCTTCGGCATGTCCAATTAGAAATTTACTAAAAGTGCTCAGTATTTTATTGTGGATTACTCAGCTCAGTTCACAGTACAATGCTGAGCAGCTGCTTTTCTTTTTATTTTATTTTTTTTAAATTGTTTTGTTTTATTTTTTTAAGCTATTTTTTTAATGATTTTTTTGTTTAATTTTTTTAATTAATGTTAAATTTTTTTCTATTTAGTTATCAAATTTTCATGATACGAGTTTCGGGTTTGACGGGTTAATCCAGATTTTTTTTCTGGTTTACTTTTTAATTAATTATTTTTTCGAGTACCGTCCAAAGTGAAACGCAGAGCTTTTTTTTTGTTTTTTGCTTTTTACTTTGTTTTTTTAATCTGTTTTTTTCTTTGTTTTTTTAATGAATTTTTTTTGTTAATGTTAAATTTTTTTCTATTCAGTTATCAAACTTCCATAACACGGGTTACGGGTTTGACAGGTTAACCCAGCTAATTCTGGATTAACCCGTAATTTTTTTTCCTATTCAGTTACAAACTTTTATAAATAACAAAAAGAAATCAGTGTTTTACTGTGGACTGCACAGTGCAGTTCACAGTAAAACATTGACTCCTCAGGCCTTTTTTTTTAAAAAAATGTTGTCTAAGTTTTTTTAGCTGTTTTTTTATGTTTTTTGAGATTTTTTTTTTACTTCTTTCTTTGTTTTTTTCACGGGTTAACCGGGTTTCACAAGTGAACCCAATTAATTCCAGGTTGACCCGTCAATTTTTTTATTATTATTTTCATAAATATTTTTGTTTAATTTATTTTGTTAATGTTAAATTTAGAAATATACTAAAAGGGCTCAGTCTTTTACTGTGGACTGCACAGTGCAGTCCACAGTAAAACGTTGAGCAGCTGTTTTTTTTTTCAGCTGTTTTTTTTAATGATTTTTTTGTTTAATTTTTTTTTGTTAATGTTAAATTTTTTTCTATTCAATTATCAAAATTCCATAACACGGGTTACGGGTTTGACGGGTTAACCCAGCTAATTCTGGATTAACCCGTAATTTTTTTTCCTATTCAGTTATCAAACTTTTATAAATAGCTAAAAGGAATCAGTGTTTTACTGTGGACTGCACAGTGCAGTCCACAGTAAAACACTGATTCCTTAGGCCTTTTTTTTAAAAAAAAGTTGTCTAAGTTTTTTTAGTTGTTTTTTTATATTTTTTGAGATTTTTTTTTTTACTTCTTCCTTTGTTTTTTTCACGGGTTAGCCTGGTTTCACGGGTGAACCCAGTTAATTCCAAGTTGACCCGTCAATTTTTTTATTATTATTTTCATAAATATTTTTGTTTAATTTATTTTGTTAATGTTAAATTTAGAAATATACTAAAAGGGCTTAGTCTTTCACTGTGGACTGCACAGTGCAGTCCACAGTAAAACGTTGAGCAGCTGTTTTTTTTTAATCTGTTTTTTTAATGATTTTTTTGTTTAATTTTTTTTTGTTAATGTTAAATTTTTTTTATTTAGTTATCAAACTTTCATGATACGGGTTCCGGGTTTGACGGGTTAACCCATATTTTTTTTCTGGTTTCCTTTTTAATTAATTATTTTTTCGAGTGCAGTCCAAAGTGAAACGCTGAGTTGTTTTCTTTTTTTTTTTTGCCTTTTGCTTTGTTTTTTTAAGCTGTTTTTTTTTCTTTGTTTTTTTAATGATTTTTTTTGTTAATGTTAAATTTTTTTCTATTTAGTTGTCAAACTTTCATGACACTAGTTCCGGGTTTGACGGGTTAACCCGGATTTTTTTTTGCTTTTCTTTTTAATTAATTTTTTCGTTTAATTTAGTTTGTTAATCTTAAATGTTTTCTATTTAGTTATCAAACTTTCATGACACGGATTTCGGGTTTGACGGGTTAACCCAGTTAATTCTGGGTTAACCCGTAATTTTTTTTTTCCTATTTAGTTATCAAACTTTCATTAGAAATATACTAAAATTGCTCAGCATTTCATTGTAGCAATCCACAGTGAAAGGCTGAGCTGTTTCTTCTTTTTTTTTCGTATTTTTTTTCATTTTTTAAGTTTTTTTTTAAACCTACTATTTTTTTTCATTTTTTTTAATTTTTTCTTTTTTGATGCCTTTAGCTTTTTTTTTCTTTATTTATTTTTTTTATTTTAATAAATTTTATTTTGTTTAATTTAGTTTAAGCTATTTTTTCATTTTTTTTAATTTTTTCTTTTTTGATGCCTTTAGCTTTTTTTTCTTTCTTTGTTTTTTTCTTTTAATAAATTTTTTTTGTTTAATTTAGTTTGTTAATGTTAATATTTTTTTAATTTAGTTATCAGATTTTTATGATATTGATCCCGGGTTTAACAAATTAACTTGGTTTCATGAGTTAACCCGAATTTTTTTTCTTTTTAATTAATTTTTTTCATTTACTTTAGTTTGTTAATGTTAAATTTCTTTCTATTTAGTTATCAGACTTTCATGACACATATCCCAGGTCTGACAGGTTAACCCGTACATTTTTATTTGTTTTTTTCTTTTGTTAATGTTAAATTTTTTTTATTTAGTTATCAGACTTTTATGACATGGATCCCGGGTTTAACGGGTTAACCTGGTTCGACAAGGTAACCCAAAGTTTTGTTTTCTTTTTAATTAATTTTTTTTGTTTAATTTAGTTTGTTAATGTTTAATTTCTTTCTATTTAATTATCAGACTTTCATGACACATATCCCGGGTTTGACTGGTTAACCTGGTTTCACGGAAACGAGGTTAACTGAGTTAATTCTTGGTTAACCCATCAACTTTTTTTTTATTTAGTTATCAAACTTTCATGACATGAATCCCAAGTTTGATGGGTTAACCTGGTTTGAAGGGTTAACCCAGTTAATTCAGATTTTTTTTTCTTTTTCTTCATTAATTTTTTTCTTCATGTTGGTTTTTTTCTTTGTTTTTTTATTTTTAATTAATCTATTTAATTATCATACTTTTATGACACAATCTTGCAGCTAGACCCACATCCAAGGCTCTTGGATCTGGTGTTGCAGTTAGACTCACTTAAACTTGAGTCATGTAAGGTTAATATTATTATTATTAATATTATAAATATTACTCTTGGGTCAAGCGTTGCAATTAGACCCAAGGCTTTTGGATATATCTTTGCAGAAAGACCTAACACTCTTAGATCTTAGCCTTTTTTATATTTTTTATACAAGAAAAAAAAATTAACCTGTGGGTATGCCTTTGTTTTTTTCCCTTTTCTTTTCCTTTTTAAGCATTTTATTGTGGACTGCACAATGCAGTCCACAGTGAAAAAGTTGATGCCTTTAGTTTTTTTCTGGCTTTTTTTTTAATTATTTTTTTAATTTACTTTCTTAATATTAAATTTTTTTTATTTAATTATCAGATTTTTATGACATGGATCCCAGGTTTGACGGGTTAGCCCAGTTAATTCTAGGGTAACCCGTCAATTTTTTTTTCTATTTAGTTATCAAACTTTCACGACACAAATCTAATATTTGACAGGTTAACCTGATTTAAAGAATTAACCCAATTAATTCATATTTTTTTTCTTTTTCTTCATTAGTTATTTTCTTCATGTTGGTTTTTTTTCTATGTTTTTTTCTTTTTACTTAATCTATTTAATTATTACACTTTTATTATACGACTTTACAGCCAGACCCACATCCAAGGTTATTGGGTCTGGTATTGCAGCCAAACCCACTTAAACTTGGGTCATGCAAGTTTAATGTTATTATTAATATTATAAATATTACTCTTGGCTCAGCCGTTGCAGCCAAACCCAAGACTCTTGAGTATAGTTTTGCAGAGAGACCTAACACTTTTAAATCTTAGCTTTTTTTGATATTTTTTATGTAAAAAAATTGACCCGTAGCATCGCGCGGGTCATTTAACTAATAGATTTATTAAGCGTTATCAACCCAAGTGTTAACTTTGTGACCACCTGGGCCATACTGTAAAAAAATTGTTCAAACTCAATCCTGCCACCTTAAATTGTACGCAATCCTCTGTTGGCAAAGACAAATCATGGCTATTAGACTCGGGGGCATCTCACAACATTTCAAGTGATCTTGCAAACTTATTGGTTCATTCAGAATATGATGGCATCGATGAAGTTTTTTTTAGTGATGGTTCAGGTTTGGCTGTCTCTTACACTGGTTCTTTGACCTTACCTTTTCCCAAATGCTTATTTACAATACATGATACACTTTATGTTCCTAATCTTCAAAAAAAAAAAAATATAATATTTGTTCATTGCAATTTCAAGCAAAATGATGTCTTTGTTGAATTTCACTTTTTTTATTTTCTTATAGACAACCAATTCACGAAGGAGATATTACTAAGAGGAGCATGTAACAATGGCATGTACACCTTCCCAAGTACTCCGCTTTCAAACATGTGGCGTTTATGTATGAACAGACTTCCATTTGATGGGTGACATAAACGTCTCAGTCATCCATCATTTAAATTAGTTCACAGTCTTGTCAATCGTTTTTCTCTTCCAGTCACGTCTCACCATGTGTCTTCCCTTTGTAGTTTTGCTCTATCAATAAAGCGCATCAACTTTCTTTTCGAGCAACCAGTTTCACAGTCATGCCCTTCTCAATTTTATATACACAGATGTTTGGGGAACATCTGCATACACTGGTATTGATGGTTCTCGATGCTATCTATTACTTCTTGATCATTACACGAAATACATGTGGTTCTATCCCATAACACACAAATCTGAAGTATCCACTATCTTTCCTTAATTTTAAAAAATTGTTGAGAAGAGATTCGATACACATAAAAAACTTGTATTTCGATAATGGTAGTGATTTGTTGGACTCAAAATTTTTTTATCATTTCATGGCATAAGTCATTACACCATTGCTCCCCATACTCATCAACAGAATGACATTTCTGAACATTATCATCATCATGTGGTTGAAACCGGTCTAGCTCTACTTCATGATACCTCACTCAATCCCTCATATTGGCCACATGTTTTTGCTACTGCTACCTATCTTATTAACATACAACCTACTTCTTTACTTAAAAATCGGACCCCTTTTGAAGTACTCTTTGGACAAAAACCAAACTATCTTAAACTAAGAAAATTTGGATGTATGTGTTATCCTTTCACCAAAGCCTATAATTCTTCTAATAAGATGCAATCTAAATCCACGCCATGCATATTTCTTGGGTACTCTCAAACTCAAAATGCTTACAAGTGTCTAGATACTCACTCCAAGAAATTTACATATCACGTAATGTTGTCTTTGATGAGAGTCAACACTCACTCTCCATGCCACATAGTTGTTTTCCTCATACCTCACTTTCCCCTCCTACCGTTCAACCAGGTCTTGTGCCAGCCTCATCAAAGTCGTATCATGCTCTTTGTCGATCACCGAATCTTGTGAATGATGCTCATGCCATTGTTGCATTTCCCTTAGGTAACTCTGCTTCCTCTCATCATCTTGCTCCTTTAGATTATGCAGACACTCCCTCCAATCATACCTCTTTTCCTCACACCTTATCCTCCTTGCCTCTATCTTCAACCCCTCAGTTAGAGTCTTCTTCTCATCAATTCATTCCCCTTCCATGACTTCACCCTATGCGCACACGGTCCATGAACCAGATATTTAAACCAAAACAAATATTCTTCGTCACCAAACATTCCATTTCCCTGCCCATTGAGCCTACTAATGTAAGAGAGGCCATCTCTCAGCCTCACTGAAGAAAAGCCATGTTTGTTGAGCTCACAACTTTTATGAAACATGATATATGGGACTTAATTCCACCTCGTTCTCAGTGTCACCCAGTGGGTTGCAAGTGGGTTTTTCGAGTTAAAAGAAAACCCGATAGCTCTATTGATCGATTTAAAGCCCGACTGGTTGCAAAGGGCTACAACCAACATCTTGGTCTGGACTATAAAGAAACCTTTAATCCTGTTGTCAAACTTGCCATTATTAAAATCATTATTACCATTGCTGTTTTAAATGGCTGATCACTGAGACAATTGGATATCAAAAATGCTTTTTTGAATGGCAGACTAACTGATGATGTTTATATAATGCAGCCATCAGGTTTTAAGGATGCCTCACGACCTCACCATGTATACAGATTGAAAAGGCTATTTATGCCTAAAACAAGCTCCAAAAGCTTGGTATCTGACTCTCAAGAATGCTATTTTGCAGCTTGGATTTCAAATCTCCAGGGTCGATCTGTCTCTCTTTATTTAACAAAATGATCAAGCCACTTGTTTTCTCTTGGTCTGATCATTACAGTCAATCACCAGGCTTTTGTTCTCTCTTTTGTACACCAGCTCAACTTGTGTTTTTCCCTTAAGGACATTGGGTGCCTTCATTATTTTCTAGGTGTTGAAGTGGTGTCAAATAAAGACGGGTTATTCTTGTCTTAACACCAATACATTAATGATCTTCTATCCACCACAAACATGATTGGTGCCAAGGATGTTTCAACCCCTCTCTCCACTAGTTCCATTCTGAAATTGAATGATGGTTCTAACTCTATCGACAACACTGAGTTTCATAGAGTTATTAGCAGACTTCAGTATCTATCAATCATACGTCCTCATATTTTCTTCGCAGTGAACAAGCTATCCCAGTTCATGCACAGACAGGGGCGGAGCCTTTTACAAGGCTGAGAAGGGTTGTAGCCTAGGTTAAAAAAAAAATTAATGACACACTTTTCTTTTTAATTTTTACACTTTTACAGCAAATCTATGTCCTATGTACCACTTTCTCTATCTTTTACAGCAAACCTATGTCCCACTTTTCGTATTTTTTATAGTAAACCTAGTGTCCCACTTTTCCTTGCGATACAAATTAATTACTATCCATCAGCTGCCACTTTATTTTTTATAGCAATACAAATTAATTAGCCACCCACCTTCTCTTCCAATACTAATTAATTAGTTATATTTTATAGTAAATCTATCTAAATATAAATAATTAATTGATTCACATATCTTTTAAATAACTTGAGGTTTTAACTATTTTTCCTCTCAACAATATACAATTTTAGCTTGGATTTTGAAGAAGAATCTATACAGAGAACCGCAAGAGTGTAAAATCATCAAGAAAAAATTTACTAGCCATGACTTTTCATTTTGAATTCAATGTTTCACATTCATTACAGTAGATTATTAGTAGAGTAAACAGTAAACTGTACCCTAGAAATGGATACATGCTAACACACTAGTAGTCTAGTACTAATAATTTACTGGTTATTTCAAAGTTAAGTTCTCAAATCTCCCAGTAGTTTGCATCACTAGTTTATCCATGTATATTCTGTATTTTATGAATATTTTATTGTGGCATTAGTATATTTTCATCTTGCACCTGACTTCCCTAATCTTTTTTACTTGAATAGGTTATATATTATAATGGAAAATCAAGGAAACAAGAGAGGAAAAACTATGTTTTTATTCTTTAAACCAAACGAACAAACATCAACCAGTAAAGGACATTCTCCTTCAAATGTTGATTTGTCAAATCGTAGTGAACAACCCACTTTCAAATCTCAAAGAGTTGAAATTGATGTTAATACTCTTGAACGAGATCCTGGGTTACGAATTCCAGTGTGGAGACATCCTATTAATCAACAAAATGAAATTAGGAGAGTTTATATCAAAATGGGTCCATATCAACCTAAGTTAGTGGAGTATCCAAGGACTGAATCAGGGAGATAGTATCGTCGATTTCAGTACACTTGGTTTGATCAATTTCCTTGGCTAGAGTACTCTCCATCAAAGGATGCAGTATTTTGTTTTCCATGCTTTATCTTTGAAAACAAAGTGCCTCGTCATCTCACATTCACCACTGAAGGCTTTAGAAGTTGGAAGAGGGTTAATGATGGGGTTAGATGTGCACTTTTGATGCATGTGGGAAGTCCCACTTCACCACATAATAATGCTGTGAAATCTACTAAAAATTTAATGAAAGTAAGTAGACATATTGATAAAGTGTTGAATGCACAAACTGTTGAAGAAGTTCAGAAAAATCAGTTGAGACTTATGACAACAATTGAAAGTGTTCAATGGCTTAGCTTACAAGCATGTGCATTTAGAGGTCATGATGAATGTCGCACCTGACATCGCGGTGGCCCTAAAAATAATCTTCATTTATTTGTGGGAAAAAGAACAGATTTCTGGCTTCTAGTTCTTTTAAGAGAAAATGTCTTGTTTGAGGAGTCGCTACCTAGTATTGTGGTCACTAGGAACCCTAACTGGTCAACAGAGATTCTATGGTTCGGGACTGGTTACGTAAAAGGAAAGATATTATTACCCCTTAAACGTTCTGCCTAAGGCAAACTGCATTACTGGTTTTGTCTTAAATTGCTAAATTTTTATTGGTTTATGCTCTGATGGTTTATTCGCAATATTCCTGACTCTGGTACCAGTGAATATTCAACTACGGTTAATTCCAACTCTGGCATTAGTAACTATTACGTGGCTATAAAATAAATTTTGATCCATATTTTTTATTCATGACTCTAACACTAGTGAATAAAACAATAAACTAAATTCATTTTATTGCGCATTCACATATTTTTTTTATTTCTTATATAGTTAAATAAAAAAAACAATTAAATCAGTTTTTTTATTCCTGACTTTCGCGTCAGTGAATAAACCAATAAAACAATTTTATTTTTCATACATGCACATATATTTTTTTTATTTTTTCTTGCTAAATAAAATAAAATATAACGAATAAAAATAATATAAATTTAAACCAGTATTTTATTCCCGACTCTAGCGTTGGTGAATAAACCAGTAAATTTATATTATTTTTATTCATCCATGCACATATTTTTTCTATTTTTTTAATTTTTTCTATTTTTTATTTTTAATTTTTAATTTTTAATTTTTTAATTTTTTCAATTTTTTATTATTTATGTTTTTAGAGCTGAGCTGGACCCATCCGACCCAACCTGGCCACTGGCCCAAGCCAGTGACCATGCGGCCTTTACCCACCAGCGTGCATGAATTGTTCACGCACGCGGGCAACAGTTAGTATGTAATTATATTTCTAATGCACAGTGTTGGGGAATTATTTTGCAAACTGGAGATGCTTACCTGGGAGCAAGATGGAGGCGATGGCGGGCTGTTCCTCTCTTCCCTTTTTAAGCTTCTTCCTCTGGTTTTGGAAGTCGGCGATGGAGAAGAAGAAGCCAATTGTGATGCTGATGCTTTCTTCTGTGGGTTTCTTGTTTCCCTGTCCTCCTCTGTGTTTAATCGCCTAGTTTGCTCTCTGATTTAGGATACGGAGGCGTGATGGATGACCGGCCAAAGCTTTGTTTTGGTTCCGTTGTATGCTCCTGTGTCGTTCTCTACTTTTTTCTCTGTCTAGTTGTTTATTATACTCCTTTGTGTTACTGTTTTGAGTCTGGAAAAATCCCCTCTCTCTGTTTTTGTTCGTGGTCTTCTTTTCTCCCCCTGTTCATGGCTCTTTTTTTTTTGTCTCTTCCCCCCTCTGTGATTCCTCCGCGTTCTTTGTTTTCTCTAGCTTTATAGCCACAAAATTCCACCGTTACCAGGTAATCAATCAATTGTTATTGCAGGAGTAATGGTAGCGGTGGGCAGCTGAGGAATTGAAAAGGATGAACAGTGTTGAGAAACGACACCGTTTTTTGTATTTTGTGTTTTGATCCTTGACATCTTGAATTTTTACAGTCTAGTCCTTGGGTAAATTGTAATTGAATCCCTGCATCTCAGCGCTATTTACACATTGGTCCTTGGGTTTTAATTTCTTTCAAATTTGACAAGAATCAGCCCTACACTTTGATAATTTTTCAATTACGTCCCTGATTTCATTAATTAAATTAAATCCAAGTCCATTTAAGTCTCAAAACTTATCAATTCTCCAATTAAACCCTTGATTGGATTAATTAGATTAATTCCAAAGTTTAATTAAACCCCAAAACTTCCAATCATGTTGCCTTTAACCCAAATTTTAATTCATTCTTCATTTATTTCATTTTACTTGTTTTTCATCATTATCATCATTTTTTTTATCCTTTTCAGTAAATAAAATAATAATAATAATTAAAATAAAATGGTAAAAAATTGGGTTATGACAATGAATCTTCGGCTTCTAATAATCGAGGTAATTTTTTGGAGATGATAAGACTTATGAGGAGACTGAATGTTGATATTGATGATGTTGTCTTAGAAAAAGCTCTGAAAAATGCAAAGTATACCTCGCCGACTATTCAAAAAGAGATTTTGCATATTCTTGCGAACAAAGTGAAGAAAAAGATTTGTGAAGAAGTTAAAGATGCAAAGTTTTGTATTTTTGTTGACGAAGCCAAAGATGCATCAAATAAAGAACAAATGGCTATTGTTTTGAGATTTATTGACATTTAGGGTTTTGTACGAGAGCGTTTTTATAGCATTGTGCATGTTTCAGATACTACTTCTTCAACACTTAAAAACTCGCTCGATATAACTTGTATATTTTCAATATGCGAGGTCAAGGGTATAATGATGCTAGCAATATGCGTGGCGCATGGAATGGACTACAAACTCTATTTCTCAGAGATTGTCCTTATTCATATTATGTACATTGCTTTACTCACCGACTACATTTAGCATTAGCTGCAGCAGCTGGAAATGAGATTTCTATTTGGTTATTTTTCTCAAAATTGACAACCATTATCAACCTTATTTATGCTTCTCCCAAACGTCATACTGAGTTACATTATGCTCAGGTTATAGAAATTGCACATATGGTAGCTGCTGGAGAACGTGAGACTGGTAGAGGGGCTAATCAAATTGATAATTTACATTGAAGTGGAACTACTCGCTGGAGCTCTCATTTTGATTCTATTTGCAGCTTAATAGATATGTATGGTGCAACTATTACTGTGCTTAAAAGTATGGTTCAAGAAGGATCTTCTAATTCTATATGTGGAGAAACTGGTGGTTGTTTGATTGTGATGAAATCTTTTGAATTTATATTCATCTTATTTGATGCATAAAATAATGAAGATTACTGATTTACTTTGTCGAGCTTTGCAGCAAAAATCTTTTGACATCTTAAATGCAATGGATCTTGTATCAACAACTAAAGCATCGCTTCAAACTTTGAGAGATGCTGGATTTGATCTTCTCCTTGCAAATGTGCAAGTTGTTTGCACAAAATATGAGATTAACATACCACATATGAATGCTTCGTATAAAAAGGCTACAAGTCGTTCATGTCAACAACAAGGTTCGGTGACAGTTTACCAACATTATCATTATGATATATTTAACTCAACAATAGATTTTCAGTTGGAAGAATTAAATTCTAGATTCAGTGATGAGACAGTGGAACTCCTTGTACTTAGCTCTACTTTAGAACCTAAAGACAACTTTAAATCATTTAAAGTTGATGCTATTTACAAGCTTGCTGAGAAATTTTATCCTGAAGATTTCAATAAACAAGAGATGTATTATTTGAGATCTCAGCTAAAGCATTATCAGATTGATGTGATTCATCATGAGAGCTTTCAAAATATGTCTACCATTTCTGAATTATGTCGAGGATTAGCTGAAACAAATAAGTCGCAGCACTATCATTTGATTGACAGGTTGATTCGTCTTGTTTTGACTTTGCCTGTTTCCACTGCCACTACAGAGCGGGCATTTTCAGCTATGAAACATGTTAAAACTGTGCTTCGCAATAAAATAGAAGAGGAGTTCTTAGCAGATTCTATGATGATTTACATTGAACGAGAGCTTGTTGAAGATATTGATTCGGATTCGATCATAGATGAATTCTATTCTATAAAACATCGAAGGGTGCAACTTTGATAGTATAATTTATTTTTACTTTTATTTTGAATTTTATGTGCTTTAAATTTTATTTTTTATATATTTTATGTTATGTATTTGAATTAAAATTTTATTATTAACTTGACAAATTTATATATCCGAGTGAATGATTGATCTTAAAAAATAATTTATGTATTTTATATCATAGCCCAGGATAGGAAAAATTCCTGGCTCCACCCCTGTGCACAGACCAATGCAGACCCACTGGACAACCACCAAACACATACTCTGTTATCTCAAAATGATTATTTTCAATGGCATTCAAATTGCAAAGACTGGTAAACCCATCTTAAAGACTTATTCTGATGCTAACTAGGCTGACAATATTGATGACTGCACATCAACGTCTACATATATCAGCTTCCTCGGCTCTACTCTTATATCCTGGAGCTCAAAGAAACAACGAGCAATAGCAAGATCCTCTACTGAAACTGAATATCGTGCACTAGCCACGGGACATCAAAAAAGATCCTCCACTGAAACTGAATATCGTGCACTAGCCACGGGACATCAAAAAAGATCCTCCACTGAAACTGAATATCGTGCACTAGCCACGGGACATCAGAAACAATGTGGCTCCTTCAACTACTCTGTGAGCTTGCCTTTCCCTTATCATGCACACCTCAACTCCTATGTGACAACCTTGGTGCTACTCACTTAAGCTACAACCCAGTTAATCACTCTCAAATGAAGCACATCCGAATAGACCTTCATTTTGTTCGGGATTTAGTGCAAAGAGGTATTTTACAGGCTGTCCATGTTCACACAACAAATCAGTTAGTTGACATGCTAACCAAACCACTTTCCAGAGCACGCACAGAACTTCTCCGGTCCAAGATTGGCCTTACTGATGGAAGCCCAATCTTGCGGGGGTGTAAAAGGGAAAGTCTTCAATCAAGTGCATCACTACCCTTTAATCCTAAAAAGCATAAACACAAGCCTGCAATCAGGAACAAGAGATAACACTCTACCTTGAATTATGCAGAGTACATCAAGGCTGCAATTGTGGTTGTTATTTATTGTAACAACTGTGTAATATAGAAACAACAGTTACAGTAGCTATCCAAGAACAGCGGCTATAATTTCAGCGGGAAATCTGTTCTTCCAAAATTAAACAATGACAGTGTATATAAATTTATCAAGCAATGTGTGAAAACTATGCGAGAATATTAATAGAATATCAAAACTTATCAAGTGCACTTTCCTCTTTATATTGAAGAACTCTTATGAGATATTTAGACTTAATTCAATAGAATTTCGTTCATTTTAAACTTTAAACATAAATGAAAAAGGTTTGAAAGCTTTTGAGAGATTTTCCTTACTTGAAAAGCTTGTTTTGAAGAAAATTTTGTATCTTCAAGAATTTTTATTTTTTTTAATCTATGATAAGGCTCTTTTATTTATAGAGATCGGTAGAGGCTCTCAGGTCGTTTCCCATATGTGAACCTTTCATTGGCCAAAAAATATATAAAGGTTCATTCATTTTCCATGTCATTTATTTCAATTTTATTTCATCTTTTTATGTAAAAATAAAATAAAAATAACACACGTGGAGAAATTTAATTAGTATAAGATTTTTGTTTTTACAGATGTCCTATCGAGACAAGTTCACTTACATTTAAAAATAAGTAAGCATGTCTCGAATATATGGTTGAAAGGGTTTTATACTTTAAATATATATTTTTTTACTAAAATTTAATTTGATCATATTAAATTTTCACAATAAATAAATTTATTTTATTATGAAAATAAAATATAATAGTTAAAATTTGAAATTTAAAGACTAATTTTAATTGATATTTATCAAATCAAATAATAAAATCAAAGCTCAATATTTCATTTAAAATAATTATGGATTTTAAGGATCAAATAAAATGTATCCTTACACATGAATAATAAACAATAACTTTGACCTGTAAAATTTTATTTATTTATTTATTTTTATCAAAAAACATGAGATCCTGTTTTGAAGTTCTCGTAATCTGAATCTAATAACATAAAATTCTTACTGGCAGTTGATGTCGTGTCTTTCTTCAATTGTTGTTAATTGCTTTCCAACAGTAGGGATGATCATTTTCAGTTTGATTCGGTTTTTATAAAAAAAAAATATAACCAAACCGAAAATTTTAAAAAAAAACAAACAAAACCGAAACCGGGTCAAACCGACCAGTTTCAGTTCGGTTTTTTTAGTTTTTTGCTTATAAAACCGAATCGAATCAGCCAGTTTTTTCAAAATTTTAATCGGTTTAATCGGGTTTTTTTCAGTTTGGTTTTTTAGATTATTTTTTTCCGGTTTTCTCGGTTTCATCGGCTTTCGGTTTTTTTCTCACCCCTAACCAACAGTTATTACATATGAAAAATTTTGAGCTAACACTCTCTTTGACCAACAGTTATAACATATGAAAAATTTTGATTATTTTTCTCTCTCGTGTCTTTGTTCAATTGTTGTTAATTGCTTTCCTCTCATTAACATCTGAGTCATTTGGAGTTCTTACGTTCTTAGCTTGCATGTCGGTAACGGTGCTTGACTTTTCTAACCCATCCAAGTATGTTTCTTTGGACAATTCTCCAGATCTGTTCAAAAGGATGTGATATCTTGACCATGCGGCATGGATTCTACTGGGGTTATTAAGATTACTGTAGCTGTTTTTAAAAAAATTTATATTAAAATAATATTTTTTTATTTTTAAAAAATATTTTTTATATATATAACTATTCAAAAATACATAAATAAAAAAATATAAAAAATATTAAATTTTTACCAACCCTATTTATGATTTTAAATGGTAAGTAAACTGATTTTTCTTTCTTACAGCCCTGTCTAGCGCTGGAAGAACATACTGGTAGGCAGAGGAAAAGAAAAATCCGTAATGGGATCCGACTTTGCTTCAGAGAATAGGGATTTTTTTATTTATTTTTTTTGAAAAAGGAAAGCTTACACGTTTCCAAAACCCTGGATAACAAACTTCATATTAGAAATTGATTTTCCATATTCAACCATTAGAGCGCCTGCTGCGAAGAACACCCCAAGGCCAGTCACATCGTCCCTACCCAATGATTCACCAAGATTTACTGGCTTTTCCTGTAGCAACAGCAGGCGAGTGCCCGTGAAACTTTGAATGCCCGTTCAGAATCCATGTCTTTGCCTGTGAATCAGTCCCCGTGCCTGGGGCTGGAACATCCCTGTGAGTTCCAATATGGTCACAGATTTCTTTCGTGTTCGCAGCCAATCCCACCTCTTACGAGGGTCACTTGACTGTCACATGACTCTCGGCTAGTTTAACATAGCAACTTGCCTATAATTTCTATAAACAATTAAGGTAGTTTGATGAATTGTCTATAAATATAAAGAATATAGGATCGAATTCGTACACACCACTACTGTATCTTTGGAGTCATGCTTAGAGGTGATTATTTTCGATTCGATTCAGTTTTTATTAAAAAAAATTAACCAAACCAAATTTAAAAAAAAACTGAAACCGGTTCAAACCGACCGGTTTCGGTTCGGTTTGGTTTGTTTTTTAGGACAAAAACCGGTTTGGCTTGGTTTTTTGCCGGTTTGGCTTGGGTTTTTTTCAAGTTTTTTTCAGTTTGGGTTCGGTTCGGTTTGGTTTTTTTGGTTTTAGGCTTATAAAACCGAACCGGCCGGTTTTTTCAAAATTTTAATTAGTTTAATCAATTTTTTTAAAATTTTAATTGATTTAATCGGTTTTTTTTACTTTTTAATTTTTTCAGTTATTTTTTTCAATTTTCTCATTTTTTTTTAGTGTTTTTAATCACCCCTAATTGTGCTGATTAGACTCCCTGGCACATTGCAGTAGCTCGAGAGCATGGTCATGTGTCTATTGTCTAAAGTATCGGCTTTTTAAAATATTATAAATGCAAAGAGATTATAAAACAAAAATATTTTGGAAGTTTTTAGGAACATATTAGAAAAATTTAGAATTGTTTAGAGATTTATTATCTAAAAATTTAATTTTTTTTACTTTTAATAATTTTATAAAGATTAGATTGTCAAAAATCACAAGTCGTCCAATTATCTAGCTTCCAACAGTAATTCATACAAACTACCAGTAGAAAATCTTCTAAATCCCTATTTAGAAGAAAAGGATTCCTATACCTGGAGTGTTAGCTTTAATTTTCTATTTATATAATTTTTCTGTCTAATAGACAACCTCTAAAAATTAAGAGACATGGCTTGCTATTTATAGAGAAATTTAAAAAACCTTATAAATTAGTAAAATATCAATTTGCTTCCTGAATAATATTTATATATTAATTCATGATAATTTTAGAAATTAACTCAATCAAATCCTTACTTAATTTTTTTAGGTCTAGAAATATAATTTATGTATTAATTATATTATAGTTCTTAATTTCTAAAATATATTTTAATCAAATCATACTTAATTAAACATTTCCAATTTAATTTATGATTAATGGTTCTTAATGTGTGTGTGAACCATTAGGCTTTTAATATGTTGGACCAAATATAAATTATATTTCTAATTAAATAAATTAAATAAATTAACAATTTAATTTATTATCAATTAAAAAATTAATTAATTTATATTTAAAAATCAGTTATATCGTCTAGCAACGTGTCATGATCTCTTAAATATTAGAAAATCCATTAATGGTTTGACTTAAAATTTCAATAACCGGTTTTTTAGTGTAATTAATATCTTTTTATCAATAATATTTTGATTTAATATTAAAACATCGAGTATATCTGTCATGTTAAATCATATTCATTCTCTATCTAATAATCATTAATCGTTTGAATAAAATTTAAAACTCTTTTTAAATTTCATTCCACATGAGTCAAGTATTTAACAATCAATACTATTTAAAAATAAATTAAATATTTTTTAATTTATCCAAAATAATAATGCTATTGATCACTCGAGTATCATCTTAGAGTTCACTCTTTCATTATAAATCATCTTTTGTTAACTCAATATCATCTGAGAGTTAATGGTTTCCCTAATCCACCTGGTGTTCCGCAAGGCAACTGCAGAAGTGTACCTGAGGGAATCAGAGCGCCAGTCACTGGCGAGCAGAGAGAAGGCTATTCTGGTTATGTCGACAGCAGAGGTTGGGAGAGTGACCATTGGAAACATTCCCGTGGGAATCTGAATGGGATGCAAAATAAGGGAAGAAGCAGTGCTGAGGTAGTCTTAATGGGAGAACATGATAAAGCTATAACATTGGAGTATGATGATATGTCCATCGACATGGATATATCTCCGATCAATTCCCCAAATAATTGCACTGACCTGCGTAGCAATTTGGAGACCAAACCACCGGAACCCCATGATGCTAGTGGAATAGTGCTCTCGAGAACTGAGTATGGGAGTTTAAACAGTTGTTCTTACTGTCATAATTGTTTAACGGGAACGCCATTGACGTTTACAGTAGCAGCTTCCACGCCTCTCATCCGGCTGAATAGTATATAACCTAGCTGTTTTGTCTCTTCTCCTTCAACGGAAGGAGGTTGTGTTCTCTTTCACAAAATATATACTGGTTGATCTCGGGTTAAGTTTGAATCGATCAGGATATTTATATTTTATTCATTATTAAATAAGCTTATAACACACGTAAAATACTTAATTATTCAGGTAGATATCCATTAAGTTCAGATTAAACTATACAATCCCTAAATACACATGCGATCCTTTATGCACTTGCCTTCTATTGTCACTGCCATTTTATTCTTAACAGTTGGATAATAACACTAGTGAACTTCACCTTGGGTTGAACACGAGTCCGTGATTTAAG
>Ga0325414_1001053_pt1 | contig 25524 bp, 20 predicted proteins | sample PopdelMetagenome_8_FD_206183 | JGI IMG/M metagenome (GOLD analysis project Ga0325414, IMG submission 206183) | Populus deltoides microbial communities from Bellville, Georgia, United States - Leaf-PdKOR-R3 | ecosystem: Host-associated > Plants > Phyllosphere > Phylloplane/Leaf | place: USA... | reverse complement strand
ATAGCGCAAGCGCAAATCTAGTTATAAACTAAAAGACATGGGCATTTTATTATAATATGTGCACGGTTTACCAAGACATAAAACACCATACAATGCATTGTTCCCTTACAAAGCAATTTTTAAAAGTTCAATTTTCTTCCTCAAATTTTTCAAAAATTTAATTTGGTACCTAAAGTTTTTTTATTTTTGCATTCTTGGTCCCTGTAGTTTAAGCTAGCGCATATCTACTTATTTAAAAAAAAAAAAAAAACAATGCACGCCTAAGCTATGCCATTTTAGGCGAGGCATATGGATCTGGCCTTGCAAGTGCCTTGATTGTCCTTTAAAACCTAGGCATGCATGAGTTTCATTCCCTTGACGCTTAAATTTTTATTTTTTAAAAAATAAAATTCTCTTTAGATAAATAATTATAATAATATTTAAAAAAATATTGATTCAATTATATCATGCTCTTTGAATAAGGTTAGAGCTTTTTTATGGTAATATTTTCAATTACTTCATGAATAAATTATATATGAATCTAATTAATATGCAGAGTTAAAAAAAAAAACATATTCAGTAGTTTATTGCACCTATGTTATTTTTAATTAGTAGGACCCTATATAGCTTATATTTATAAAATATTTGTATGTATATTTATTTTTTGCTTCTTATTAGAAAAATCAACTTCTCGTTTTATTTTTTTGTTTAACATTCACAATTCTTTTTATAATTTATGAGTTGACATATTTTTAATTCATTATGTATATATTATATTTTTATTCTTCAATTAAAATATTCCATGAAACCAAAAACTACCTCACTAAAATAAACAGTTTCTTCTATTTTATTAAAAATTAATTTAAAATATCAGTGATAGCATCGTGGGGATATCATAACTACTTAGATATTATGATAATAGTTATTTTTTAAAATATTTTTTATTTAAAAATATATTAAAATAATATTTTATTTATTTTTAAAAAATTATTTTTAATACTAACATGTAAAAAAATTTGAAAATTAATATAAGAAATTTAAAATAAAAAAATATTATTTTTAAATACTTTTAAAACATAAAAATAAAAATAAAAATAAAAATAAACATAATACTGTAACCGAAACTAATCACCGAAAAATCAACCACGGTTTTGACCTCCTGGGACCAACACTAGGACCCAATTGCAATGACTATGACCAGACTTGGACTATCCTGTGGCCTCTCTTATTTTGTCCAATATGTCAACATGACAAAAACAATTATATCCCTCCACTTAACGGCGAATGATCAAGACAAATCGAACATAATTTATTTTAAACAAAAGAAATATAAGGATACTTTCACCATTCAGGCCGCTATCATGGCTAGACGCGTGGTGTATTTCACTGAAGCCTGGGGGAGGCGGGACGCCGAATTGTCGTCGGCAAACTGCATACACTGCATGCTATCATGGCGGGTGGTCATGCATTCTCGACACTAGCTACCGTTGAATAGGATAATTAATTTTCATCTTTCTGCAAATAAAAAAAGAGTAATGCAACCGGATTAGCAGCAATTATTAATTATTTTCACGGAATATATATATATATATATATATATATATATATATATATAAAATAAAAGAACAATTTAAGTATTTTTAATAAAATACCAGTAGGACACCCTAAGCAAGAACATTTATTCGTCTAACAAAATATATGATATGAATGATGAGGTAAATGCCTTTACCTCTCATACGTGTGGTTTCACGCATCTTAGATGAGAGTGGGGGCTGGATCCATATATACACCAACTATAATATGTTTTGATTTTAATTTTTCAGCAGCAGTTTGTATGACTGGCGGCGGTCATTGAATGCTTTCGTTAACTTCCATTGAATTCTCGGTTATAATAATATCATAATAATTCACTATTTTAAACCGTTATCAGAGGTACTAGTTGGTATTTAAAAAATAAAAAATAAAAAAATACTTTTTTATATTCCCTTCCCCCTACCCCCATCCTTCGATCTTTCTCTATATAAGCAGCCCCTCCACTTCATGGTTTAACCCAAAAGAGGAAACCCACAATAAACTCACACTCTTAAAAAACTCAACTTTTCAGCCTTTTCCTCGTCTCCATGGAAACACAAATAGACAGCTTTTGGGTATTGGCTCTAGTTTCCAAATGCAAAGCCTTTTCTTCTCAAGACCCCATCTTCCTTCTTCTTTCTCTTTTCTTGGCTTGGCTAGCCATTGCTTTGTGCTACTGGGTTTACCCTGGAGGCCCCGCCTGGGGCAAATATTGGCTCAAAAGAGCAGCCTGCTCGAAAGCCAAGATGATTCCGGGACCTAGAGGGTTTCCAGTGATAGGAAGCATGAACCTCATGGTAAACTTGGCTCACCACAAGCTTGCTGCTGCAGCCAAGACTCTTAAAGCAAAAAGACTCATGGCTTTTAGCATGGGAGAGACTAGGGTTATTATCACATGCAATCCTGATGTAGCCAAAGACATCTTGAACAGTTCAGTATTTGCTGATCGTCCAGTTAAAGAGTCTGCCTATCAGCTCATGTTCAATAGAGCTATTGGTTTTGCTCCCTATGGGGTTTATTGGAGAACTCTAAGGAGAATTGCAGCAACCCATCTTCTTTGTCCTAAACAAATCAGCTCTACAGAGCCACAGAGACTCGATATTGCTTCTCAAATGGTATCAGTAATGGCATGTCAAGGTGGAGATTACTTTCGTGTTCGAGACATACTGAGGAAAGCTTCACTGAACAACATGATGTGCTCAGTTTTTGGTCGTAAATATGATCTAGGCACATCAAATAATGAAATTGAGGAACTTGGAGGACTTGTTGATGAAGGTTATGATCTTCTAGGGAAGCTTAACTGGTCTGATCATCTACCTTGGCTTGCAAATTTCGACCTTCAAAAAATCAGGTTCAGGTGCTCCAATTTGGTTCCTAAAGTGAACCGGTTTGTGAACCGGGTTATTCAAGAACATAGAGAGGACCAAAGTGGGCAAAGAAGAAATGACTTTGTTGATGTTCTGCTCTCTCTTCATGGACCGGACAAGTTATCAGACCATGACATGGTTGCTGTTCTTTGGGTAAGCAAAAAACTTGCCTCAACAATTTTCTTTCTTGATGCATGTATATAAATATATGCTCAAATTTAAGAGATTCTGATTTACATAGAGAAATGCTATATATTATCATTCATACTTGAGTGGCATATCTGCGAACAAGAGATTATATACTGTGTGATGATGCAGTATCAGTGCGGCATATATGTAGATGCAAGACATTAATATATATTGTTTTCATATATATGGATCAAAACTTAACTAGTTTTTACATGAATATATATTCTGTACGATGTTACCGTAGCACCACAAGATTCGAGTCATTAAGTGGTACTCTTTATATATATTTATCAGAATTGTTGTGTCAGCCAATAAAATCTACATCACTTTTCATTTATATATATTTCTTATATGTTTTCTCTCGCGTGATGCTTTTTTTTTTATTTGCCCTCGATGATGTTGGTTGTTTTTTTTCTTATATAAATAGGGCAAAGAAAAGAATCGAAGGTGGAATCTTAGCTGAATTTGCAAGCTGCTTATATTCCTTCCTTTCTTTTCTTGGATTTAATTGTCGATCCTACCGTATCGCTATGTGTTCTCTTTCATTAATTAATTTCTTTAATTATATCGTCTGATAATGCAGGAGATGATTTTTAGAGGAACAGATACAGTGGCAGTTCTGATAGAGTGGATACTAGCGAGGATGATACTTCACCCTGATATCCAATCAAAGGTGCACGATGAGCTTGATCAAGTTGCTGGAAGATCAAGGCCGTTGATGGAAGCAGACATACGATCAATGGTTTACCTGCCGGCTGTTGTGAAAGAGGTTCTAAGGTTACACCCACCGGGGCCACTCTTGTCATGGGCGCGTTTAGCAATCACGGACACTGATGTTGATGGATATGATGTGCCAGCGGGGACCACAGCTATGGTTAATATGTGGGCCATAACAAGGGACCCGCAAGTTTGGGTGGACCCACTAAAGTTCTCGCCAGAGAGATTTTTGAGCAAGGAAGTCACTGCTGACGTGGAGTTCTCTGTGTCAGGGTCTGACCTCAGGCTGGCTCCATTCGGGTCGGGTCGGAGGACTTGCCCGGGAAGGACACTGGGTTTGGCCACCGTTAGCTTCTGGGTTGGGAGTTTGTTGCATGAGTTTGAGTGGGTGCGGTGTGGCCATGAGCCGGTGGACCTCTCTGAAGTGTTGAGGTTGTCTTGTGAAATGGCCAAACCACTCACAGTCAAGGTGAATCCAAGGAGAAGATAATCATCGAGCATCGCCGTCCGATTCGCTTGGAAGTGGATGCAGAAAGGCTTACGACAGCGAAGAAATGTTATGATGTGATGCGCGTTCACTAAGTTATAGATACACCCTTCATAGCCTATATATGTAGGTAATTATGGTTCGGGTATGTGCTTGTTAGGATTGATGTGTGCTTTCGGTGGATGATGAAGAAATAATATCCAGCCTTTTCCTTTGCTAGGCGAACAGAGGAAGAAGATAAATGGCATTGATGCATAAATTAATCAAGAGCATTCAAGATTCATTTCAATGGCGCACTAACGACTAATATATAAATGGGCACTCTTCACAATTCGATCTTCTTTTTTCATTTTCAATACTCAGCGTATTAGCTTCCGACAAATCATTCACAGTAGTATTCATAATTCTATATGAATTATTCACATCTTAATTAACAATTATAAAAAGAAGAAGATGTACTTTCCATGAATGTTTTATTCTGCTCCTTCTTATCAAATACTATTTATTATAATACTATTTATTAAAATATTATTTATTATAATTGTATTAAAATATTATTAGGGATTGGACTTTTTTAATTTACTTTTTACAAGATTATTATAGTCTCATTAGCAGAATCATAAGTTTGACGAGTTAACTAAGTTGATTTGAGTTTTTTTTCTTTTCCTGTTTGATTTTTTTTCTTAATTTTATCCTTTAAAATTTGATTGATTGGGAATTAGTCTTCACGGTCTATTTCGGTTTTTTTCCTATGAAATTATCCTCAATAACTCAGGTCATTTGATCATTAATATTTTGATACGCTAGGCTGATCCATATCAAAGAATAATATCAATCCAAAAAAATATGCTAATAAATGAATCTCAGTAGATAGTTTTTATGCTAGATAGGTGGCTCATGCAATGCCGCGGGCTAACCCAAATTTTTTCCATCGTAACAAAAGGATGTTAAGGCGACGTGAGTGTTTCCAAAGAAGCAAAAACAATTAAATCGAGACTCAGGTCATTGACTTGATTAGATTCGATAAGCCCGAATAATTTTAATAACATGAATAAAAAATGCAGCAATAATAAAGAAACTAGAAAAAAAAACTAGAAAAGAAAAAAGCTATAAAAAACTCAAGCCCATCTGATTTAGTATGCCAAATTTATGAATTGGTCGTGATACTAAGGTAACCCCGCTAAAAGCAAATTGAATAAACCACCAAAACTCAATTATCAATCAACCCAATATCGAATGGAGAAACAAAAAAAAATATTTAAAAAAAACAATAAAAGAAAATTTGAGTTAACCCGGGTTAATTCGTTAACCTTGCGATTATAGGCATATGATAGGGATAACCCCATAGAAAAAAAAACATAAAGATCAATTTTCAATACATCAAACATTGAAGGATGAGATACAAAAAATAAAAATTAGTAAAGAACCAAAACAAAAACCAAAGTCAACCTGTGACCTTAATCATGAGCCCGAAATTAACCATATAGAAAATAAACCATAAAAATAAAGAAGTAAAATTCTCAATCACAAAATAATAACGGATGAAATTGGGGGGGAAAGACAATAAAAAAGGATGTAAAACAAAATAAATAACAATAAAGAAAGGGACCACATCTGACATAAAAATAAATCTAAGTTAAATGTTGATGGAAGAAATTAAAAAACAATCAATTAGGAAAATGATAAAAAAAAAAATAGAAATTAAAAGAATGAGGACCAAATGATGAGGGATGAAATTGTAGGAAAAAAATTAATCCACATTAGATAAAAAAAAAACACGCAAAATACTTAGCAATAAAAAAAATAATGATCAAATTTGATATAAAAACAAATAAAATCAAATAATGAGGGATAAAATTAAAGAAAGAAAATAATCTACAAAAAAACAAATGTAATGAATTTTTTTTGTATTTTACCAATAAGTAGAGAAGAAAATGAGGAGGAAGAGTAAAAAATCCACCAAAACCACACTGTTGATCGGTGGTCGACACGTGCCTCACCACCTGCAATATCTCGGTGGACTGCTTCTAAAATCACCTTGAAAGGTGGTGTTTGACCATTGGAGGAGTCTGCGCGTGCCACTACAATAACGCAGACTCCTCCCATTTACTGATATGTACAAGCTATGTTTTAAAAAATATATATTTTATATATATTAAAAGATGTAATTATTCCTGATTTTATTTTTTATTTACAAAAAAACCATAGTGAAAATGATGAAAACACTCCTAATGCAAGTTCAATAAAATAAAAATCCAAGGATATTTAAATAACTTTATTATGTAACCACTACCAGAAAATTGATAAATACAAACGGAAATATCGAGGGAATATTTCCGTCGGTAAATTTCCAAGGGATTTTACCGACGGAAATATTCCCTCGGTATATACCGACGGCATTACCGTGGGAAAAAAATTTAAAACAAAGCAAAAAAAAAAGATGACGTGTCATTTTTACCAATGAAATTACCGACGGAATTACTCTCTGAAAAATACCGACAGAATTTTCCGTCGGTAAACTATGAACACTGTTCATCATGACAATTACAAAGAGAATCACAGACGGAATTTTCCGTCGGTATTTTTCAGAGAGTGTTATTTGGCGGTTTTCTGAAAAAATTCAATTAATTTAAAATTTTCATTCAAATATTACAAACAGAATCACTGACGGATTGAAAAACCATCTGTAATTGTTGGCGGTTTCTGAAAAAAATTTACGAAATTGAAAATTTAAATTAAATATTACCGATGGAATTACCAACGGAATAATTAAAAAATATTAATATTCAATTATCCGTCGGTAACGCGCCCCAATAAAAAGCCTGAATCCCCTTATTTCACAAGATACGGACTCATTTCTTCTCCTTATTATTCTTCTTGTTCTTCTTCTTCTTCTTCTTCTTCCTCACTATATGTAAAAAACATCAATATATATTTCTTTCTCTTCTTTTCTCTCCTCATCTCCTTCTCTTTTCCTCCATGCTTGGGTATGTCTTCTTCTTCTTTCTTCTTTTATCCTCTTAGTTTTTTTTTTAATTAATATGCTTAACGAAATTTTTTTGCTCTCCTTAGCTTTACTTGCAACTACATTAAGGTAAGATTTTTCTTTTTTCTTCTTTTTTCATGATTTTTTTCACTATATTTGTTTTTATTTTATTTTTAATTGTTTTTGTTCTTAATAATTGTATAAATGTTGTTTGAGATTTTTTTTTATATGAGATCAATTTTTAGTTGATTTATTTATAGGATTTCTAAATTTTTAGCAATTGCAACTTTATTTTTTTCATATGAATTTTTTTAGTTGAATTTATTTTTTCGTTTTATTTATTTGTTGCAAATTTGTTTGAGTTGATTTTCTTATTCTTTTTTCCAAGCATTTTGAGTATATATTATACAATGTTAATTTATGCTAATTTAATTATTTTATAATTTTATAAAATGAATTTTTTTAAATGTTTTTAAATAATTACTGATGGAAATTCCATCGGTAATTCCGTCGGTAAATCCTTTGGTAATAAAAAAATATTATTACCGAGGGATATACCGACGAAATGAAGCGGATAAATTTATTTTTTTATTACCAACAGATTTACCGATGAAAGATTTACCGACGGAGCATTTCCGTCGGTGAGTCCGTCGGTAAATTAATTACCGACGGAATATGTGTCTTACGCCGACGGAAAAATTTCGTCGGTAAAACTGTTAAATCTTACAGTGAACAAAAGATGAAAAAAAATGCCATTTGGCCTCTAGTTAAATTTTCTTTGATTCTAAGGGTAAATAAATAATTTTATTGTGTAAAAAACAAAATGTAAAGAGATCGATTTACCTTTAATTGTTAAAAGATTATTTTGCCTCCAATTTGTTCTCTTTTATATTGTATTGTGAAGGGCAAAAACATATAATGAAATTTACTGAGCCTCCTTGGCTTTTATATATATATATACTAATGAGACATATTTTTTATTTCTCACTTGTCACCTTAAATGGACTAAGATAATAATAGAAATAAAGAATTTATCTGTAATTATTCTATTAACTAGTTGTGCACCTGTATTAGCGAGAGAGTAATTTAAATATTATATGTAAAAAAATTGATGCGAGTTAGTAATAGTAAATAGTCTCCTGGAATTCTTTTCAATAAAAGTTTGAATATTTTTGCAATCAAATAAACATAGAGTTTTTCAAAAGAATTTTCCATATATGATAAATAATGTATGGTATCTTGAGTTTTTTCAAAAGAATTCTTTTTTCTTGGACAAATTGGATAATCCGCTCATAAATTTTAAAAAATAGATGAAATAAAACCACAATTAAAATTTTTTAATAAAATAATATATTTTTACTTATCGTGATTTAAATCCACAATATATATTAAATATTGTATTTTTAAACCACAACAATTAATTAATATTACGGTTTAGAATCATAACATGAATTAAAATTAGGTTGAGCACTTGAGGGGCCTCAAGGCTGCCTTCTTCTTCTCCTGGTATGAACTCGCCACAACCATCTATTGCTTTCCCACAAATAGTTGCTGCATGGTTTTTAAGGCATTCCTTGTACCTCTCCACTTTCTTGTAGGGTCTTTTGATCCTCCTGCTGGCTTGAAGGGGAATGTCCATGGCGGGGACTTGAGTACTTGCTGTTGCTGTTGCTGTTGAAGTAACAGTGTGCTCGTGGCTAAATTTTTCTCTCTATTTTATTTCCCAAGAAAATGGAAAGAAAATAAAACAAGTGACTTGTGCATAATGTAATTACATGTGGTTTGTGAAGCGGGAGATGTTAATTAAGTTGTTGTTTTTTTAAAGAATGACAAACTAAAAACATGTTATTTTATTATTTTTTTAAATGGTGTTATTTGCCAATTTATTTTAATTACTGTGCTAATTCTTTTTTTAAAATCCCTCTTTCTTTATCTTTTATGGGAATTTGTTTGTTTTTTTCTTGTTATAATAGGTTCCTATATTATCCCAACACTAATGATAATGATAAATATGACATATTCTTTTAATAAGCATTTTATAGACTAATTTCCTTCATTTAATATTAAATATATATACTTAAGTAATCTATTTACAGAAAGCAAGGGTGTTAGATTCATTCATGTCTTCATGATTAATCATTAATTAGTGTATTAACAATATCAACAACATGCTAGATTAAGTGTAATCCTTTGAATGCAAGATATCTTTTTATGATAATGATCATGTCTCCAATAATCATTAAAACAAAAGCAAATCATAAATAATAATTAAATAAGATCACTTACTAGCCTACATGCATCCCCTCACAATCAAAATCATGAACCATAATTAAGTGAGTGTATGTGTCAACCCCTAAAAGGTCAAAACACACATGGTAGAGCCCATTTTCCCTCGGTCCAAATAATTGAACAAATCATAGTTTCTAGGTATCATAACTACATGTTTTCGCATTTGTTTTACTATATTATTATATTTTATGACATTGCTGGGTATCATTTTCAGTGGCATTTGATTGTTTTTGTGGGCCTTGGGCCCCTCGTTTACCTTATAAAAAAAACTATTTTTATTTAGTTTTTCTTTATATATGTGTGTGTGTGTGTGGGGTTTTATTTTGGGCGCCACTCGAACTCTTTTACAATTAATTGTGCATTTCAATAATTATTTTTTTCATTTCAATCACCAAACTGTTTTTTTCAATTGCATCTTGCAAGTATTGTTTGTAGTGTTTCATGAGTTGAGTGTTTCTTTTTTTTCATATTATTGAGAATTTAAGGTTTTTACCATATTTCAAAGCTTGATTAAGGGTAAATTTAATTAGATATACTTTGAATTTGTATTATAAGAACATAATTCAAAGCAAAGGATGAAATTAACAACTATAAAAAACTGCTTAGTCAATCTCAAATTTTCATGAAAAAATATGTATTAGTCCACATATTTTTCATTAACTTTTTTTTTTGTTTTTTTAGTAAAATTTTAATTTTGATTCAAAACTTTATGTTGTTTACATTTCAATCTTTTAAGTTCAAGAAAAAATAGAGAAAGTTATCAGTTAGTTATATTTTAACAATAAAAAATTCAGTTTTAGTGTTAATAGATTTTATTTGATAAGAAAAGTATCATTAAAATGTTTTAATCATTCATGTTGCAGGAAAAAAGTAAATCGAGGTTTAATTTTTTTTTATTTGGGTTAATTTTTTATTGTTTATCTTTGAAAGCTGATTTAAGATTAGAAATGAATATATTGTGGTGTTTATTTTTTTTTAAAGTGTTTTTTAATTAAAACAAATTAAAATCACATTTTTTTTCTCTCATATATATTCACTCTTTTACACCACACAAATTAAATGTTCCGTTTCAAATCCTTGAAATGACATTCTAATTATCTACCCAACAAAATAGTATTAATAAAATTAATTTCCTTATCCTCCTCGAAAGAAAAGACTGATTTTTTTCTTGGCTTTACATGGTCCAACAATATGATCTTGATATCTATAAACAAACACTAGCTATCTTTTGTCTTGAGATCCTTTTCTGGACCCTCCTGATCACCTTAAATAAGAGAATCACATCTCATAAACACGTAGCTGATAGCACGTGAAAACAGGTGGGCTGAAGGACATTGATACTGCTCGGTGAAAGTTCCATTACATGGGAGGAACTCCGACCATAGTTGGCCCAAAACAAAGGTGTGATCTAGTTATGTTCCACTGTCTCTGTAGTTATATTGTCAAGCCTCTATCAGTATTTATCGGTCCTAATATAAACAAGTCGTATGCCTATGAACTACATGAAGAATCCAAACGTCTAGCTTGACCACCCTATGTCTTATTGGTTTGCTTCAATGTTCAATCACATACAAATATGTTTGTGTACGTTTCTGCTTTCAAGATTGAGCTAAGATTTTCTTACGAAACTTATTTTTTTGGGGAGATGCTTGTACACCGTGTAGATGTAGATGTTTATATGACACCTGCTTGTGCATGTCTCCATCTGGTACCAACAACTAAATCTTAGTGGATTCCTTTTGTTCTTCGGAGATAATGCAAGCTTTTTTGCTCCAAATTAAAACCTATAATCTATAGAAAATCGACAGCCTCTAGTTATCTAGTACCTCCTCCTAGTTCACCATCCTCTGTTCGATGCCTGTGCTTGGTCCAATACTCTTATATCCAGGGCAGATTATTACTATACTTTATATTGGCCTTACAACTAACAAATGAATGTCATCAAACACTGAATTTTAATTTGTATAACCCTGAATCTTGCAGTTCTGAAAAAGCCTTCTCAAATTGGCTCCATTTCTGGGCCAAAGTTCCATTGAATCCCACAGACATTCTCACCAATCCTGGTGCAATGCCAGCAAGTGCCTGTTCCTTTCACTACTAGTGCTACTACCAGAGCAAGACACGAGGAATCCTCTCTGACAATTCAAAGGCAACCTTGGCATTCATTAGGATCCTTGCTGAAGATCCATTATTGAATTCACCAGTTTGGCTGGACCAAAGACAGCACCTGAGGATATTCCATTGATGCATCAGCAATAATTCTTGTTTTAAGTTTTGGAATACACCAGAATATGGCTATTGTTGGAATCAGTCGTGTCTACCGTGTGCTAAACCTACTAGCATATGTGGACCATCGGTAGCCTGCCCCTCATAGCCCTCCAAAACCTCTTTCGTTTTCGAAGCAGAAGAGAGGAGAAAAATCCGATCCGCAAAGAAACAAGATAAGGGACACATCACACAAACAATCACATGAGAAACAGAAGGAAATATCAAACTCAAATATAAGAACATCTTATTGAAATGTCAGAAACAGAACCATAAAAAAATATTAAGAAAAATGTATGGTATGAATAATTGGTAAAGTTGGCATGCTCATCTTTCAGGAGAGGAAAGATTCCATTACTTCAGTAAATTATATCTTTTTTATTTAAAAGAGATATTTGTAAGCCTAAAAAAATCCCCTCAAATTTTGATTCGCATTCCTTGTTTCTTTTCAAAATGAAAAGAAGAATTGCCACTCAACGGTACGCTTTTTAAATTCCATTGCCACAAGTTAAAGACTTTTTCCCCCATTTATGGCAAGTAAATTAGCCAAATTCCACAACATGTTCACCTAAAAAACAAGCATGGCATTGCTCATCAAACGCCTTTCGCGTTGGACTGCGATAAATCATCTTTGTTAGTCTGCCAAATATGGAAATACATTAATTATGAAAGTTGGACTCTTAATTCTGGAATTTGGAAGAGTCAGTTTTTCAAAGTACCTGCAATGATATCAGCTCCGCCGCTAATAAACTTGGAGATGCTATGCACAACCACATCACCTCCAATTCTAGCTGGGGACAGAACCATTGGAGCAAAAGTGTTGTCCACAACAACCGCGACCCCTTTATCATGGGCTATTCTACTCAGTTCAGGGATGTTAGCAACCATCAAAGTTGGGTTAGACATGGACTCAAAATACAAAACTTTCGTCTGTTCTTCAACTATTGCATTTTTCACCATCTCGTAATCATTGATGTCCACAAATGTTGTCGTTACGTTACACGACCTTGGTAAGAATGGGTGAGTAATGCATGGATCCCTCCATAGAGAGTCCTTGATGCCACCATGCGTCCTCCACTACAGCAAAGTTGTAGCAACACTGAAGATATGGCAGACGTACCTGACAAAAATTAAACCACTATAAGTTCATGAATTTATATACCAGTATATTACACATTAATTTATATGCCTTCTCAAGTGACGTAATTAAGACAATTTGTGCAATTAGGACATACAAATCTTGAAAGGTATGACCATTTATGGCATATTATCAATAGGAATCATAAACAGACAAGATATCTTATTAGAAATATACGTCAGATCATGCATAAGCTGGCCGACTGTGAACCAAAAAGAAAACCGCTATTCTTAAATCGTAAAATTTAATTTGCCACTAGCTGTACAATAGGCAGCCTCAGTGCCTTCAAGAGCAGCCATCTGACGGCCAAGATTTAAAACGGTGGGATTAAAGTGTCGGCTGTATATGAAGAAGTCACGGTCAGGACCAAGCTCGCAGGAAAACATACGGCGCATGGTTTCAGGCTCCATGACAGTGAAGGTGGCAGAGGCCTCAATGGACATGTTAACACCACCATGTTCACCAAATTCATGCCTTGAGGTAGCTAATGCTGCAGCTGGATCCTCCCGCGTGGAAGGCATGCCTTTAGATAACATTGCTTTCTTATTGGCAACAATACAATCATCATCACCATCTTGCCCTGTTGATGATCTTTTCTTGCCAGCAAAAACAAAGCCTTGTTGGTTCTCGGTTTCAGTCATGCCAACACCACTAAAGAAATCAAGAAGAAAGCGTCGTTAACTTCAGGGCCTGTGGGATTAGTCGAGGTGTGCACAAGCTGACTCGGACATCCACATTAATAAAAAAATAAAAAAGAAGAAGAGATAAGCAGAGATGGGTTGGCGAGGAAGTGGATTTATGCTGCTATATATAAGAGAGAGAGGGGTTAAATGTGTGTGGAATTTTATTGAATATATTGTTAAATTATACCATAAAAAAAAGGAAAGAAAATATTGGTAAATTGTGATGAGGTTATAAGTTAATGTGGCTATAAGATATTGAATTTAGACTTGTTTTAGTATAGTGAATGTAGCCAATGTAGGCACTTGCTGGCATTTCACCAGCATTGGTGAGAATGTATGTGGCAGTTAGCTGTATTACTATATCTATACATCAAGTGAATTTTTAGAAAACCTCCATTCGATCCCGTTGGCATATGGCAAGACAATATTTTTTGTTTTTGTTTATTTATTTATCTATCTACCCACTCCATATTTATTTATTTATTTAGAACAATCTCAGCATTCCTTAAAACACTCATAATCCTCGTTTGTAATTTTAACTTTTGTTTATTTATTTGTGTACTCACTGCTTATTTATTCAGCAAAAGTTATCGGTGAAGAGAACTAACATACTATATGGTAATCATTTCAAGTTTAGCAACAAACTTAGAGTTGGAAGGATTAAAATTCTTAAACAAGAAGCTATTGCTCCCAAGCAAGGTCATGAACAAGAGCGATGACAGTAGCACAGAGTAGAGCCTGCATTATGAAAGGCAAAGGATAAGATGCAAAACAACTTTTGTGGGCTTGTAGCTTAGAGTGCCACAGAAAGTTGAGACTTGAATTGAACATCTAATAGTTAGTGGAGACAACAAAAATCTGAACCGATTTCCAATTTTTTGTTAGGTCTCTTTGATGAAGGTGAATAGCAGCTCAGTGAGTTTGTTCTGTGCAAGTGATGATTTACTCTAATGACAGGAAATTTCCTCATTAACCGAAGAAAAAGAAATGTGGAGATGACATTAAAGAAACACAAGAGATGTGATAAAATTTAATTGTCATTTTTAGGAGGTATATAAATATCACAGATTCATGATCTGAGAATGCAACATTCTGAGATATCAGAAAGTTCAAATAATCGAATTTTTATATTTCCAATTGAATACTGAAAATGGTTCCATAGCCAACAAATACCAACTGTTGGATAGCATGGATGTGTCCTGTTTGCTGGGCTATACTTTTAGGTGATGCATGGCCTCGGTAGAGTGTTGCACGCCTTCTGTGCCGCTATGCGATGCCGGGGCTTTACATGCACCACTTTGTAGATATTCTAGGAAATCCATCACTATTGTATCAGTCCAAGGAGCCCCAAGTGGAGCTTCACTACCAGCAATCCACCCTAGATGGCCACCTTTGGGTGTCACGATGAGCAAACAATTTGGATTTTCCTGTGACAGCAAGCCATGTACTTGTTTAAAAGTAGACGGACAAAATGATTGGATGCACAACGAATCAAAGAACATTTAGGTTTGCCCTGGTGGTGATCAATTGGGCGGTTTATGGTTCAATGACATTGTTGTAGAAAGTGAACGCAGACTATGGTAGAAAGTATTCAGTTAACTAGAAAATCCTGAGCTGCCCTGTAGCACTAAAATTAGCACCGTGCATCTTTTTAAAGAATTTTTTTAAAAAAAAAATTAACACTTTTTAAAAAAATTTTGGCAAAGTAAGACAGTTTGAAAAAGTTTTGACGAAATAAAGTTTTGGCGAAATAGCATTGGTACATATATACGACATGTAACAAATTGTGTTACTTCACCAACACTTTTTATACTTACGTTACTTGGCTAATATTTTTTTTAAATGGTGTTAATAAGCAAAAATACCCAAAATCAGCAAAGTTGGGGCATGCCACAGGCTGGCTATTTTTAGTAAACTTCGAAACTTGAGGACCAACGAGAGAGTTCCTAAAGCATTTCAAGTCAAACAATTCGGACAGGATATTTGATAACTTGCTTAAAAATACTACTTAAAATTTATTCTGGACCAAATTTAAATTTTTATAGATGTAGGAAGGATCAACATTATTCCCAACCTAAAAAAAAAATCCCATCTAAAAATGGCCTTTGTATACCTAATAAGAAAAGGATAAACCATTTGGGAAGGAACGTCAAGATGAAGAAAATCAAACCGTGGTTATTTTAGGTATCATGACTTCTAATTTTAAAATGGCATATAAAACAATTAACAAAGATGAAAAATGGTGGATGAAGACAAGGGGTGACCATTGAAGAATATCACTGGATCAGGTAAAGAACACATGCAGAAATAATGAATTTATTATAGTGTGCTAACAATTGTGACTCTTGATGAAGCTAAAAGTATTTAGTAGAACCAGAGTACCTTACCTGGTTATGCAGAAGTAAAAAATGGCACAAATAGCTATCCAGAAAGGCAAGGATATAGAAGGATACAAGATAGGGGGGTAAGAGCACTACATGACTTCTAGGGACAGAGCCCTGCATACCTTGATATCTTCAAAAGGAATTCCCCGGGCTGGAGCAATTGGATCATTGGCGGCCTGCAAATCAATTACAAGTAAATCCAAATCTGAGCCAAATCTGAATACAATTTCACAAGTATCGAAGAAGGAACGCAATTCAACGCATGCAAATCTATTTTCCTAAAAAAATCTTCGACATATCATGGGAATTACAATGCTTTCAGCACCTTATAGTGAATAAAAACAACCAAAAGTCCAGTCCTCAATTGCTTCAGGTAAGTAAGATTGCGAGTATATGTTAGAGAAACATCCACGCTCCAGTAAATCCTACACCCAGAACTAAATAAGCAGTCATACAAGGAGCCTAGTTGGTACAGACAAGACAAGACAGAAGTTCCAAAAATATCACATATCAATGTAGCTCGACCACAGCTTCAGCAACAAAATATGACCAAAAGTTCAATGCCCAATTAATTCTCTGCAGCACAGTATCAGACAAGATGTTCATGTAATCTGCAAAATTGGCACAGATGCATACCTGGATGCAAAGCAAAGGTGTGCGAACGTGTTTTATGGAATCTGAACTGCATGAATTAGAGTAGTAGTCATCCACCGACTTGAAACCAAATGAAACTGCCCAGTGAAGTTAAAAGTTGTGTGAGCTGATGGCATACCATAATAACCTCAAACACAACCATCATAAAAGAAAAGGAGGAATTGCTTCTATGAGGAGCATCTACCTCGGGTTAGTCCTTCATCAAACTCCCTGACAGACTTGGCATTGGCAGCCAAAGGTATATTATATTCACCACCCATATCTTCAAAGAGAATAGCATGACTGCACAAAAAGGAGATTATGATATCATCTCTAAGAAGAAATATTGGCTGTGAGATGGAAGAACTTTATTGCAGAATTACTTCTTAAGAATTTTACGCAGAGCATTTGTGAGAGCTTTGTCATAAACAACATTAAAGCCCTTATGGAAGTCCTCATCTGCAATGACCAAATTGAAAGGATTACACAATGATACAGCACCGGTTATTGTTTGAGTTTCCTGCAAGCAAAAAACAATGAAAAATAAAATAAATAAATAAATAAATGCAGTAGTGCAAGAATATGGAAGAGGAAAAGGAAGCTAAAATAAAATAGTTGGTCCTTAAGAATACATCATCAACATACAGTAAATTTATATTTCATAATTCAATGTAACAGAAAAAACATTCAGCACACAGAAAAATGAAGTACTTTAAAGTTTAAACTGAACTCAACCTCGACGCCCCAATAATGCCTAAAGTAACCCATCACAACTCAACTAAACTCCAATCTCAAACTAGTTGGAATCAGCTCCAATAGTTCTGTTTCCTTCATTGAATGTGTCCAAGGATCTATGTTGGATATGGCCAAACCATCTCAAGCATCACGTGTACTCGATAAATGCCCTCACCAACTTCCAATGGATGCACCCATTTCACATTGGTTCCTATGTTTCCACATCTACATCAAAAGTAATCATCTCAACGTTCCAGTTCTTGATGGCTATCTCAAGTCAAATACTTTTCATGCCTTATACTAAAACCTTCAACTTTAACAGTTTTTTTTCTGAGTTAGAAGAGGATTACAGCATCTTTTCCATAAAAGTTCCACGGACTTGAAAGGTGTCGATTGGTTGGAATGAGCAGAAAATATGTAAATACTATAACAATATGCATCACCATATTCTCTAGCAAGAACTAAAAATTATCGCGAGCGCAGATATTTTAAAAACTAAATTAACGTTTCTGGCGAAGTCGTTAAACTAAATAAAGCAACAAGCAATGATACTTACCTGAGCCAAATAATTTACAAGAATGTTGGCACCAAGAGACCACCCAACAGCATACAAATTAGCATTTGGATATCTAGTCCCAACATGTGCCACCACTTCATGCATATCTCCTATAAACGAAGCCGAATAGAACTGCATCATCAGTCCTTTACTTGGTAAAAATGATCACATACTGAAACCAACTCCTTTATTCCGATACCAAAATCAACTAGAGATTAATACAACAATCACATAAAATGTACCTGAGGAGTAGTGACAGGGCTGTTTCCACATCCTCTGCTATTAAAAACAACAACACGCCACCCTTTATTTCTTGCTTTAATTAACATATGCCTTACATATGAATCCCCACTCCCTCCTGTTAATCCTGGCTGCATTATAACCAAATCCAAACAACTCTCTTAATATATATATATATATATATAATCTTTATTTCCTTTTGCTACCAATCTATAATGTGAATAACGCCCTTACTACGTAGACTTAGGTTGCGTCTGGTTAATATCCCATAACAGAAAAGAAAGATGCAAAAGAGATGTGTTTTGGGTGGAGAGACGGAGACAAAGACAAAGACATAAAAACAAATCTATGCTTGAGACAATTTTGGAGTGAATTTATAGACATGCAGACGTGTCCCTTCTTTCTCTTCTATATCTATCTTTTTTGTTCCGAGATAGTGACCAAATGACAGATTCATGCCAACAAAAATAAATAAATTTGATTGTTCTAGTCGGTGCCTTTATCAATATTTTTAGTAAGACTGCTGAAAAGGTACCGGTTGACAATGTTTGAAACATCTGTTCGGAAATTATCAATGCTTTAATTTCTCGGCGTCTTCGAATACACTAGGATTGCGTTTGATAATGTTTTTGAACTGCATTTCAAAGTGATTTTTAATGTGACTTTTCAGCTTTTTGTTCGAATGTTTTCAGATGGTTTTGATGATTATATCAAAAGGTCAAAAAAGAAATCACGAACTTCTCACCTCGTTATCAATTATAAGCTAAACAAGACAACTGCTAGTATACATAAACAGAATCTATCCAGAAAATTTATCCACAGAAAAATTAAAAACATAGTTTAAGAAGCTTTATAATAAATTCATACAGACCAGTAAAATGAGAACAGGAGAATTTGGTGGCAAGATTTGGTGGTCACCGGAGACCCAATCAAGAGCGACAGCACCATCATCTTTTGTACGGAGGCACTCACGTTTAAGCCTGGCATCAGGGGTGGCACGGAAGAATGAGGCAAAAATGGTTTCGACGTGACGGTTATTGCCGAGAAGAGGGAAAGGAGTGTAAGGACGGTGCAAAGAATTGAAGGCTGGGAGAAAGAGGTCACGTGCGCCACCGATTATCTCGAGGGAAGGGTGGGGAGTGTGTTGGTCAGGCATGGTGTTGGTGGTGGTGGTGGTGGAGGAGGCGGCGGAGGCGGTGGTTTGGAGGGAGGAGTGCGGTGGACGGTGGCGGCGGACTGGGGAGATGAGCGTGGATATAGGGGTTAAAGAGAGTTTGGCCATTTTGGTGGTTAAATGGGAGCTTGTTGAAGGGTGGACGGTATGGTGTGCGATACAAAGGAGTAGGTGTCATTGGATGGAACAGAATATTCGAATTGATTGGTTGAGATTGAGGTGGGGAAAATATATATAATCAATTTTCAAAGTTTACCCCTTTTTAATGTTACAATGCAAGAGTTCTTTTTAAAAAAAAAAATTAAGTATTTTGATATGTTAACAGGGTATTATAATTTATTTTGTTTTGTACGAGGTTATTATAATTTTAAAAAAAATTAATATTTAGTTAGCGTTTAGTTTTGCTATTATTTATTTTTGTTATCAAATAATTAATTATAATTACATTACAAAGATGATTATAAAAAACACTAAAAGGTATAAGAATTATAAAAATTATACCGTATATAAAATATTGTTCACCATCTCATATTTTATTATGGATTAATTATTCATAAATTTTTTCTTTTAATTTTGATTCTTAATTTTTTTTTTCACAATTACATCCTTTTGAAACCAAGATGAATTACAATTAATTCAACTTTCTTGAACAAAGACAAGAATAAAAGAAGATGGATCAATATGGAAAAGGCACCGAAAATAGACAGGGGTTTAAAGTTCTTATAAAATGTTCAATTTAGTTCTTAAACTTTCCAAATCATATTCATTCGGTCTTTTAATATTTTTTACAATTTAATTTTGATATAAAAATTTATTTTTTAGTTTCAGAAAGAGATAAGAGAAAGAAGTCGTCAAATCTCGGTGGTAAAAAAAAAAAATCAGTTTTGACACTTATTTTAGCAACTAAAATGGTCGATCTTGATGTTAATGAATTTTATTTGGTGAATGGAGTTCCACTTAGGTTTTTTCACCTAAAAAATATCTAAAAAACTTATTTAAGATCAGGAAAACTTTTTATTTTCAAGTTAATTTTGTATTTTTGTGCAGTTTTTTATGTTGTTTCAGGCCATTTACTAGATATCAAGGTGTTTAGGGTCTTTTGGGTTAAAAGTGGGTTTCTAGATCAAAAAATCATAGACCCTGATTTTGATGGCTAGAATTTGAGGAAAGCCAGATAATGCGTCATATGGAATTTTTTTTCAAAAAATATTAAAGTGGATGATATGTTTTCTACCCTAATTGCATTTTAAAACAAATAGGTTCCTCGCACGAGCTCTTTTTAAATGGGCTATGTACAGGATCTAGAGGCGTCTAACCTCTTTCTATTTTTTTTGTTTGCTTTTATATAATTTTGCGTTTAAAAAATTGATATTTTTTTATACATGTTCTATTAAATAATTTTTTAATTTATATTTAAATTAATACTCTTTTCCTATGATTTTTTTATTTTTTTGTATTTAGCTTTTGTTAAATAATGGTTGTTTTTTAATTATTGTGTATATATATTGATTTTTGAAGAGATTATTTGATTTTTGAAGAGATTATTCTAACTCATTTATATTTTTTTTATGTTTTATATAAACGAACTTTATTTGTAAAAATAAAAAATATTTATTTTCGGATAGTATTTCTAATAAGTGTAATCTTGCGTGATATTATTTTCCTTTGATTTTATTTAATTAATTTCATGTGTGTGTCTATTTCTAATATCATTTGATTAAATAAAAAATAATAATTTTGATAAACAAGGTCATTGAATACACCCAAATAAATGACCCGTGTTTTGAGATCAAATATCTTAATTTGCATTCGTCTTTTGACTTTTTCAGTTATTTATGTAGTTATCATTAATAATTTTTTTCATTTATTAATACAAATACTTCTTGATTTTTTTTAATTAGATGGGTGCGTAAGATTTTTTATTTACATTTAATATTTTTATGTAAAAAACATATTAAGAAAGTCTGAATATTTAAATTTTTTATTGGAAAAAAAATATTTGACCCATGCCAATGGTGAAGAATGGGTTAAAATTTAAATAACTAGTAAAAACTAAAGGGTTTAGGGATAACACTGATAAACAATAAATAGCAATTCATATTGTTTTGTAAAATTGTATTTTTTGTGTCTTGGTCCTTTTTTTTGCTTTGATTATTATTTATTATTTTTTATTTTTTATTTAATCATTATATTATGTGTCTATTTAGTCAAATAAAAAATATTTTAGAAAAAACCAAAAATTTATGGAGTCAACAATCTAATTTATGAATTTAACTTAACCAAAATTTTTCAACTTGTGAGTTTTAGTCGAGAGCTCCCCCTCCTCGTGTACCCATGTTGTCTCCTGTTGTGCTAGTTTTTTTAAGGGAAAAAAAGGCTGAAATTTTTGGGATTTGAATGCTGGAAATCCGAGGCTTTCATTGTGATTGCTGGAAATAATTTTGAACAAGGAAAGCTACTAATGAAAAGAAAAGAAAACCCATCTGCATGCACACAGTTATTAGAAATATGCCACTTATATTTGAGTGAAAGAAATAAGTGTATTATTTTTTTTTAATAAGTTTGATGTTTTTTTTTTTACATGACTACATTTAATTGGTTTATTTTTTTGGTGGTTTTATTTTGTTGCTTGTGATTTTTTTTGAAAGATATATAAAAATAATATTTATAAGAGAAAAAAGATATTTTAGCATTTTTTTAATATATTTTTTGAAGTGTATAAAATAAACATGAAAGAATCAAAATAATATTTTTTAATATTTAATTTTTTATTTAGCACACCCGTTAAAGATAGTCTAACCAAGCTCATACTGGTTGTCCGCCATGCTTTTTGGCCTTGACCCAGTATTCCCAGCTACCAGCATACATCACAATACTAACCAACAAGCTCACTCTTCTCAACTTGCTCCTTAGTATGATATAGCAATCTTTTCTTGCCATAAAAGAGCACTTATTAGCCACAAACCTCTCCATTAATAGCATAACGAGCCACCAAGATCAAAAACAAACATTAACTTCTCTACCAATATTGAAACAATGACCAACAACTCATTTTTCTCTACTTATTATTGTAAGGCAACTTTCCATCATTATACTAATCTCAACGAGATAGGTCTATATAGCCAAGGTTTATAAATATTAATATTTTGGGTCTGAACAGTTTAGATTAAAACCATTCAAGAACAATCTCAAGGTTCATTCGCACTCCTCGCTCTCCTAGTCACCACCTCATGGTTATTACCACCTTCTGGTCACTATCATTACATGATAACCACCACCTCTTTGTCAGTGCTACCTCCCGATCACCACCACCTACTGTTGTTCACCACGTTATGATCACTACCACTTCGTGATCATTACTGCCTCTTATCACTATCACTTTCTAGTTAACACCGCTTGGCCACAACTTCTTAACACCGTAAGCACCTCCTCATACCGTGATCACTTGACCACCTGTTCACGATCATGACCATCTCCTCACACCTCGTGCTCTTTCTCTCACACCTTTTGCTCTCGTGTAGTATAGTCTTCCTTTGTTTATTAACTTAGATATCAAAGGTCCTATATTCTAAGACTTGTTTTTGTAAGAAAGCTCATGGTGTCATCCCGTTACCTTGCCAACTAGTAGTTTAACCTAATCAATCCAATAACCCAAGGCGCAGCCGTGAAAAACCCAGCCTGGTTTGAAGTTCATCAATCCCTGAATTAAATTAAAGGATTGATTAAAACGACATGAAAAAAATAACTGAGATCGCACAATACGATTTTTTTTCTTGAGGTGAGAAACGACATGAAAAAAAATCATGGAAACTTGAACAGCAGCGTGTTTATTGATGAACATAATGAAAGACGACAGCAGTTAAAAGAATTGATGAACTAGATTTCATTCATGGACTTCCTCCAGCTTTTCCTGCTGCTCCTGCTTCTCCTCGTCAGTCATGAAAGCAGAGACAGGGAAAGACTTGCCAATCCCCATTGGAGTCTTGAAGAGAATTTTCTTGCTCGAAGGATCTTCGATGCTCATTTCAGATATTGGTACCCATAAGAACATCTGCTTGCTCTTAATCCCAGTCATTTTCTTCATCTTGAACTTCTCTACATAAGCAGTCACCTCTGTGGCATAACTTACTTTTGTGTTGGATCCGACAAAGAAGTGCTCATAAGGAGCCTTTTGTTTCATCCACACAAACCCGGTTTCTTTAACCCTCCCACACTCTTCAAGATCTTTCAGAGGGAGGACACCTTTAGGGAATCCTAGCTCTTCAAGAAGCTCTATGGAGTGGCGATGACACTCTTCATGACCATACACAATTTCTGCCCCTGCACGTTCATCTTCTTTCGACCTGATCAAGCCTGCCATTTTTATCAAGAATTGGCTGTGCGTTTTAGAGTTTTGAATGATGAAGGATATAAGAGGCGTTGGGGTATAGATAAATGAAGAGGAAAGGACAGGGTAGCTGGCTGGAAGTTGATGATATTCGGCAGATAGTTCACCTAATTGTTAATAATCACATCACATTAATTATTATTGTCGTTGACAAAACTCAATTACGATTTTTTCTTTTCTTTTTTATGTATTTTTGAATACATGATTTTTTTTTTTGTTTAATTTTTTTATTATGATTTTTTAAAACTGTTTTTATTGATTTTTTTAATATTGAAATGGTTAAAAAAAAATTTTATAATTTTTTTTTTTGTTTAGATTAGTGTGGTTTGCAGATATGTCTAACTAACCTTTTTGTCCTAGTTTATCGGTTTTTTAGAGTGTTATTTTAATTGAATTTGATTTTTTTATAGTTTATTTTTTTTCGTACGGTTTAAAAAATTAATTTTAGAAAAAAATCATGTTATTAATCTTTATAAATTAACAAAAATTAAAAAATATAGGGAAATCATTATTCACCTACATCCATTGTACTGTGGAATATTTTGCTTTTTTAAAAAAAATTGTTATGATTCTTTTTTTAAAAAATTATTTTTTTATTTTATCTTTTGAAATTAGAATAGTTAAAAATTTAGTTTTGTAATTTGTTTCTTTTTATTTTGTCTTTATATGAGGTTAACATAGTTTGCAGGTTTGTTTAGGTAACCCAGGTTATCCTCGTTTACAGATTTGGTAGGTTTTGTTTTTTTAATTAAACTTGATTTTTTTATAGTTTTTTTTTCCTCGTATAATTAAAAAAAATAGTTTTAAAGAAAAGTCATGTTATTAAACTTTATAAAATAACAAAAAATAAAAGGTGTGGGAAAATCATTATTCTTCAACACTAATTGCATTGTAGATTATAATAATAATCCAAGGTGTTTTGCTTTCCTTTTCCTTTTCTTTTTGGATTTTTGTTATAATTTTTTTTCAAATTTGTTTTTATGTATTTCATCTTTTTAATACTAGGATGATCGAGATTTTACTTTTATAATTTGTTTCCTTTTATTTTATCTTTCTATAAGGTTAGTATTGTTTACGAGTTTGTTAGAGTAATCCAGATTATCTTGATTTACGAGTTTGGTGAGATTTTTTTAATTGAACTTAACTTTTTTATTATATTTTTTTCTTGTATAGTTAAGAAAAATTAGTTTTAGAGAAAATTAATGTTATTAAACTTTATAAAGTTCATGAACCTATTCACTAGTTTGGTCAATTGACCTGGTTTGGAGGTCTAATAAGTTTAACTTTTTTTTAACTATTTTTTTTTATTTTATCCTTAAAAACATCTCGGTACTGAATTGGTGTTTGATTTTGCAATCATTTATTTTTTTATCGTATAGTTAAATAAAAAATACTTTCTAAAAAAACAAATTATAATTCCAGTAGAGTCCATAACTCAGTTCACATATTTGATGTGCTAGCCCGAGTTACCTGATTCACAAGTTTGACAAGTTTACTCACCAACCAGGCATTTTTTTTGTCTTTTAATTAATTAATTAATTAATTTCATTCTTTAATATTAGATTGATTGAGAAATAGATTACATGATTGATTTTTGTTTGCTTTCTATGATGATAACTGTCTCAAATAAGTGTATTTTAGGTTGATGTTCAATTTTGTAAACATCTATTTTTATTATATAATTAAATAAAAATAGTTTATAAAAAAAGATATTAAACCTGATAGAGTCCATGACTCAGGTTG
>Ga0325414_1001052_pt1 | contig 25534 bp, 17 predicted proteins | sample PopdelMetagenome_8_FD_206183 | JGI IMG/M metagenome (GOLD analysis project Ga0325414, IMG submission 206183) | Populus deltoides microbial communities from Bellville, Georgia, United States - Leaf-PdKOR-R3 | ecosystem: Host-associated > Plants > Phyllosphere > Phylloplane/Leaf | place: USA... | reverse complement strand
TTTACCAGGAAAAACAAAATGTGAAAGCACATGGATTAAGAGCAACGCAGACATTTTTGAACCCTCCTAGCCAGCATGTAGAAACCATATTTATATGTAACCACACGATTTTCATAATTAAGAGTCATAGTTTGGTAAAGTAACATTCAAGTCAAATAACTCAAGCTCCTGCAGGCATAATTTTAACTAGTAATCCTTACATTTTGGTGCCAGCTGCCTGTGCTTGGACTTTTCTCTTGATGAGTGATTTTTTCCCCCTTATGGATCTAATTATGAGATCAAAGCTTGCAACATGAGACTTCACCCCAAATAGAAAACATGCACTCCAATGTTGCTGACAAGTCTCGACTAAAAAACTGCCTATCTCTCGGTTTGAGACAAAATATTAAAGTAAAAGGCTCGAAGTCTAACACCAGATTATTTGACCGTTCAAACGATATTGTCAAGTGTGTGTGTGAATGTGTTCATATTGGCGTATCCAATAAATATGGCATGATATATAGCTGCCGCTTGCCGCTGGGCAAATTGGAAAATGGAAACCGTGGCAAATATTTCAAAGCAGCTTCAGTACTAGATGATGCCATGTATCTATAATATCTCATGTGTACGGTCACATCGTCGTACTTTACAGAACTCAATGCTTTGAACTCGTAAATTACGTTTTGCTGACAAACTAGACAGGGTATTAGTCGCTAAAGTTGAATTTCCTATCACATTCAAGCTTAACAAACAAAAAGACAGGCAGATGTCTTGACTTGTAAGTTGGGCTTTCTAAAGAAAGCAATGGAAGAGGAAGACCTGGCCTTTTGTGCTGTCTTGGGCTACTCTGCTTGCTGTCTGTTGTTTTGTTTCGAACCTGTACTGTATTCCACACTTTGTTAGAGATGGTTTGCTCATTTCTCAAAGTTCTATCAAAACAAGCAGCTCATGGCTTGAAAAGCACATCAACAACAAAATCATGACCTCTACTCCAATGAGTTCCTTGTTGAAACAACGCACTCTAAACAGCAATCTGCACCAACTGGCTGTTTTAAGCTAAATCCAGATCTTTGTAAGCAACAAGAAGCCTATCTGTGCAGAGGGACCTACTCATTAGTTGTACTTCTCGTGAATTATTTCATAATAATTATTGCTGGCCTAAGTATGCGACACCCTACCGAGTAAAAGGGAAAGATGCAACCCTGCTTTCAACAGGCACCATTGTAGAAATGTTCTCAGTTGTGAACAAGAAATACATGACATCTTACCTTTTGAGAACATGAATGCTTGAAATGTAGAAACAGAAGTCTATTACAAAAAGAGGCTTTGACTTTTTTATGTAATTAATCTGTACAGAGCCAATGATTCCCGTTGCTTTTTTATTAGCTCTCACTCTAATGTGTTTTAGGGCGATAGATTTATCAATCAATTGTCGTTTAAAGGTACATTATTATCAACTTTATTATTCTGTCATCATTTCCAACAATAAGGGGCCCAAAAGGCCTATTTTGACTCCACATTTTGCATCTAAGACTGTACGTTTTTCTTTATGATAGATAGATTGATGGGCCAAGAATCGTTTGGCTGTATGTAGGAGGTGTCTCTTATTGATGCTGAATTCTATGATGGAACTACGCAAGGACGACTACTGTCCACAGTAATATAGGGTAGGGTACCTTAGCTGGATCTCATAATTGTTACCAACTTGTCCGGCTTTGCTACATGATCTCTAGCTACTTAAAAGTGGGATCGAGCATGAGATACAGGGATTTTTATATGCTTTAACTGTGAACAGGACATGTTATCTACCGAATTGTGATGAACCGCAAAATATCGATGACAATTAAAAGAAACTAGGAGCATATCACCAATGCATTTTGTGTGTGGACACAACTTGGCTTGCCATTATCTGCTTTAAAGATTAGCAGTAGCCTTTCACAGTCTGGCGCCAGCAACACAAGGTTGATTGAATGAATTCAGCTTTTGGAATAAAGGAAGCTTTGCTGAAAAGAATTGCTTTGATATCTAGTCCCAGAAACAAGAACTGAGGGGGCTTGTCCACCTTTTCTCAAACTGAGATTACACACTTTGATCACATGTACAGGATGCTGCTAAGTTCCCCTTGTCATAAAAAGTGTTATAATAACATGGTTATAGTTTGGCACCTCTTTTCTGCTTCAGAAGTAATTAAAGCACCACAGGCTTCCCAAATTCAACATTTTAGAGAAGACAAACAAATTAATTTCTGCAAATTAAAGTCTAACTTAATCAATTACCGATCGATGAAGCTCAGGTTTTTTTTTTTTTTTTTTGGAATCAAGTTAAAGTTTACCAGTCAATACTTCATGTTCTAAGAATCATTCTTTGATTCCTTTGCGTATATCTTAGGTAACTGATGATGAAATATATGCTCCCAGCTCTAGCAATATGCTCTGAAAGTTCAATTATTCAAAGTAATATGCTAAATAGACTGCTTTATTTGGCAACAAAATTCAAGCTGTCGGTTGAAACATTGGGTTTTATCTTTACTCGTCACTTTATAAAAAGCAACTTTACCTGCAGCTACCTTGGGAGAATTTCAAACCTGCTAGTCTTTTACATATTCATGGATTAATTAGTCATATGCATATATAGCCCTTTATGCAACAAATTAATTAGTGACTGAGTACTGTGATTTAACTAGTTAGTGACTTGGTTTTCCACTTTCTTTTGTCCATTTCTCTTTCTTCTTCTCTCTCTTTTTTTTTTGTTGACCAAAGATTACATCTTTAAGCAGTTCAGGCCAATCCGTGTTGGACTTGGGACTTAAGCTTGGCATCGTACAAGCTCCATGTGCCATCATTTATGAAGGTTCTCCACCTCCCACCTTCCCTTTACTTTAGTGGCAAGCAAAAGACATGTTCCTTACTTGGCATGAACACAAGGGTCAAGGTCTTGCAAGCAAGACTCTCCAAGACTAATCAGCTCCATTAATCACGGATATCTAACTAAAATCATGTTTTGTTTTAGCAGGTACATGGCTGCGAAGTACAGTTCGATTATATAAGAAAAATATTGTCCCTTGTGTATTAATGAACATTAAACAACACGAGTCCTTCTATGGTGCCTTGTTTTTTTTTCTTTTTTCGGCTGCGGGTGACTCTGGTTAAAATTAAAGGCACTGTCTTTTGCGTGTATTAAATGTTCTGGACTATGACCAAATCTATTTCGAGAAATCAGTTTACAGTAAGTACCATTGGAAAAATGACATTAATTTCGTTGTAGGATTTTCCTAAGCTGACAATCCTTGATGATCCGATGTTTTTAATGGGAAAAGCTAGACGGTCAAAACGCTTTGCTTACTGAATCGGTTTGAAAGGAAGCTGCTGAATACACAGACCCCATATTGGTGTCGGAACCCTAAAAGAGGCTGTTTGGGTTGACCTCATCATCGAATGCACACACAGACACACTTATTGTTAAGACAAAGAAATATTAATTACATGTTCGAGAAAAAAGAGTAATTAAAGTTAACTCACTTCTGCCCAAAAACACGTTTACCTATGTGTGAAAAGCCTGGTTAGGGGTAGTGTAGAAAGTGGATTCCAACTCCATGTCATGTGACTCAAGCTCGAATATCTTTATCATCCCTACGTATATAAGGACCCCATGAAAAAAATAATGCATGGCCAAATCAGAAACTCCATGATTTGTCTCTCTCCCCCTCACCCCCATCTCTCCCTCTCGCGTATTAACTGTTGAGGGGATTGTCGTCTGGTTCGATGTCATTCAGGAGAAGCTCAAACATAAACGTAATATTGAATGATTTCGGACCAGGCTTCATTCCCCCCAACAATGTTTGATTAGCGTTCACAGAATGGATTGAGGTTTTTTATGCAAAGCACGCATGATGGTCTTCCTGTCTTTGATTTCTCTGGTCCATTGTAATTAATTTCTTATCATGTTTTTCCTTGACTGAGCATATGTTTTATGTAACAGGGTTTAATTAATTCAATCTTCTCCATGGTAGTCCTCGGTTAGATTCAGATAAGGGATCCTGCAAGTAAATTAAGGTTGGTGTTTTATTGTCTCGATCGATAATAGTATTTAATTTTGCACGAACTATTTTTGTGTTTTTCTTTTCCTCCGATGAAGAGAACACACCTCAATGCTAATTCAGCAATCAGAGGCGGCAGTACTTGGTATGATTTCAGTTCCAATCTCTTGTTCATGTCTCCAGCATGATTATATCTTAGAGAATATATTTTCTGTGTATGCGATATATATTCAGGAACCAGGGGAGCAAGAAGAAGAAAGTATCCAAATTTAGTTTCCAAGCTTGGCTTTTTAAGTGTTTTTGCCTCGTTTAGTTTCATATGATCTTCAGCGGCATCACCATTAACTTCTCATTTGTACCAGGTGGGTCAGATATATTAACTCTTGTGGGTCAACTTTAATAAATAAAATTAGAACTACCATAACTGGGATCAGATTTACATGTGAAGCTCATTATTTCTGGTGGGTCAGATTTGTTTGATATTGTTGTCATGTACATGTATATATGTGTGTGTTTGTGAAGAGCAACTGCAGCTTCATGTAAGGATTGGCAATGGATATCCATTTCAATGTGTACAAAAATTATATATTCATACCTTATCTATCAATATCAATATTCGGATCTGACAATATTTCGGACAATATTCATCGAGTTGGGATAAGATTAGACTATCCCTAACTCCATGGGCGCTTTAATCACGAGGATTGTAATGAAAAAAGAATCAAATCATGTACAAAGTCTAAAAATTAATTAGGGAAGGTGAACAAGCAGTTGTTTTGTACTGCTAATTAATTACATGATATCACGATATAATTGATGATTAATGAGTTCAGCTTGGTATCCATGCTAGCTCTGATCCTCTTCTAAAGATCACATGTTAATTTGAGGCCCTTCTTTATAGGGAAAAAGAAGAAGAAGCATGATGTGACGATAGTATCATGTTTGTTAGTGTAGAAATAACATCTTTTGTTGGGATTCTCATGTTGAAAGCAGAAAAAAATTGAAATTGAAAGATTCGAAGCAATCGAAGAACTGCTTGGTGCGATGTGAAAGGGATGGAAAAGGGAGATGAAAGGGGGAAAAGTTCAATTAGTTGATGATAACCTGTAGAGAATCTGCTCTGCTTATGCGCTACGTACCAAAATTGTGATGCAACTCCTTTTCCATGCATCAATATTGAAGGGCTCCTACTCCTACTTGCTTAAAGTCTAGGGTTAGGGTTACCAAAGAACAAAAATTTCTCTCTTTACCTTTCCTTTTTTTATTATTATTATTATTATTATCGTCCCTGTAACATTTTTCTCCAACTAATTTTTTCCAGAAATTTCTTCGCATGTCCCATAGGATGGCCGATATGGGTTCGAGTTGAGAAATCGTGGCAAAGCACCCCATCTTTTAAACGAGTACAAGGCAGGGATGGAGAGAAGTTTGAGAATATATATTGCATCTTGAAGTCATCAATTAATTAGACAAGCAAAAAAAAAAAAAACAATAAAATGATTTAGAGTTAATAAATATATGATGGTTATTTTTTTCTCATGAATGTAAGAGGATTTTAATTCGTATAAGATATGTAAATTGGTTTTTTATGTGTTCTATCTCTCTTTATATTATAAATATATCTAATAGTTATGGCTTGAGTATCATTAAATTTCTCAATTAAATTTATTATTATTATTATTATTATTATTATTAATGTGGGTGCTCGGACCAACTTGTATGTACCTTAACTAATCCCATGAGTCTTGAAGTTAATGACCATGTAAGCCTCTAGTGACTTTTCAACTAAAATTTTTGTATCTTAATTTTGAAACTTTTTATCTTAATTTATTTTCTGAAAATGATTTGTTATTTTATTTTATGTTTCTATTTTATTACATAACATTAATATAATGATTAATGATTCAAACTATATATATTTCATCGTAAATCTTAAAACTTACAAGATTTTGATGTAAGTTGATACATGCATATTCATCCATTGGATATTGGTTGAAATGAGTTAAGGATGTAAATGATACATGATTCAACTATTATATTATCATAAACTTTTAATTAATTTAAGGGGATTTGATAAATATTGATGATATAAATTCCTTGTCCCTTTTTCTTGTTTCACTTCTTAATAAAAAAATATATATTCAATACACCTCTTAAATCAAGTTAATTAAGCTTGCAACATGAACTTTTAATTAGTTTAAATAAAAACAATATATAAAAAGCAAATATATGATAAGAAATCTTGTTCTAAAGTTTCCAATTTAAAAAAGTTAACATATTAATTTCACTCCTCTGAAACTTCATTAACATATGTCGATCTATAGCTTTCATATTTAACACAATATAATTAGCTAATAGCTTAACTCTTGTGTTAGCATGGTGTTTGACATTACCATTCTATTATTTTTTGAATTTTAAATTATTTTTTTATTTTTGTATCATTTTAATAAACTGATATTAAAAAAAATAATTTTAATATATTTAAAAATTAAAAAAAAACACTTCAAAAGACACTACATCAAGTGTTCAATCAATGGAGTAATTATTAATTCTTATGATTTTAGCATTATACATGGATATGGACACAATCTTTAAATGTGACTTAGTTTAGGCAAAGACGCAATGTCACGTGACTTGCATCTTAAAGTGATAAACGGAGTAACAATTCTCTTACTCCTTTTTTGACTTGGGTGCAATGATGCTTCAAAAAGCATTCAACAACTAACACAAGAAACCATTCAAACTAGTGACTTTTTTTTTTTTTCATGGAAAAAGATAGAGACTTTAGGGCAACACGATCACATATCTAGGAGACCCACTGGAGAGCTCGGCTTCCCCAAATCATCTTCATTTAGAACAAAATCTACCATAAAACAGAATTATCATTCCATGATTAATGCAACTCTAACCTCGTAAGCACTAATTAAGGTGCATATCCAACATCTTGGCTTCCATATATATATATATATATATATATATATATATATAAGAGAGAGAGAGAGAGAGAGAGAGAGAGAGAGAGAGAGAGAGTTGTCTTGTAAGGCCTTGAATAATTCCGGCAAAAGGTTGGCAACAGGCAATCATGGAGAAAAAATCTACAGGGCCCTCGGGATTGATTTTGTCACGTACGTACTGAACATGCAACTTCACGAAGCAGGTAGAGAGGCCAAATGAAAAGGCAATTACCATCCCTCTCTGGTCAGTACAACAGTAAATTCCTCCCATTGTAACAGCAAGAATTCTTGTGATCTAATTCGTGTTCCAAAAGCTTACTCAAGGATTCATGGTTTTTTCTCAGCTGATCATCCAAGCATAAACCTAGATCAGAGAATACTGAATTCAGCTAGCATGCCAAGCACAACCGTGAGGGAAGGTAGTGCGGGGAAATATTCGAGGATGTGGGTCATGTATACAGGCATCTGATTATTAAATGCTACTTTTGTGATCATTGTCAGAACAACTTTAATTCCTGAAATGACAAGAAAAGGTCTTTAAATGATTTGGATCCAAAATTCATTGGAAAGAGAGTGGGAAAGGAAGAGAGGGATATAGGCAGTTAGGCAAGCAGGTTAGGCTCAGATTCTTTTGAAGATTTTGCATGTCCCCTTGTGTTGCCAATTTTCATCCCATCAGAATAACTTGAAAGAAAACTGTTACCTTCTCATGTGAGCTTAACATGTGTGAACACCACCAATCCATCTCCTGTTCGTTGTCGAGGTGCCAACTGTTTCGGGTTGGCATAAGTTCCAAGTTTCACTTCATTACTCTTCCACTGGTGTCACTCTCGAAACCAAAACTGAATAATTTTCTAACAGTTCCCCCTCTCCTGTAACATGAGTTGGTATTTCTACGCTCAGCAATCACCATACAGTGCACTGAATAATATTCAAATAAGAGACTGACCAACAAAATCGTGATACCTAATCCAAAAAAGTGTGGTTAGCTGGGAATCATGCATCACAAGAAAAAGAAGAAGAGGGGACACCATCAAAGATCGACTTTAGCTTACCTTGTAGCCAATTTGATTATCGTGGTCCTTCAAAACATCCCCCGTTTGATGTATGATGAGTCGCCTTACATGACCTTATAACATGACCTCATCCTCCCATGGTCCAAAAACTTAAATTCCACGTTACTAATAGTGCTCTCCTCAAGTCCTTGTATGAAAAGGATCTCTCTTACTCAGGATCTCTCTTACTCCTATCCAATATAGGATTGTAGCTTCACATAGGATCGTAAGCTAAATCCAAACGATATCTCCTTGGAACCAAACAAATTCCAATGACTACATAGAGAGTTGCATAATCCAATGGAGTGACATGTACGTGTGTTCATTCTCTGTTACTGCTCCCTGTTACCAGCTTCAACCAGACCAAAACATCAATTGATGCTCCGATAACTTGTAGAAAACTCTCTCTTGAATTTCTTCATGAATTTGACATATCAGAGCCAACACCGTCTAACAGTAAAATCTAACAATAACCTCTCAGCATGAAGAAATCACTGTCTTATAGAAGTATTATGTGTGATTTTTACAACTAGCCAGAGTGGTGTAAAAAAATGCAATTGGAGAATCAGTTGCAGAATTGGTAATCGACAGCCCAATAATCCAACGATCAATAAATCACTTAATCACTTAATAATGCATCCTTCAAAAGCAACATTTTTTACTCCTTGGTGTTTTCAGTGAGCTCTGTCTGAATGCTCCAAAAATTCTCATCAATATGCACTCATATTCACTGACATAGTTGATGTCACCTGGCATAAGAGGTACAGTGGTTGTTAGCATCTCCATGCATCTGTTCATGTTGCCAAGCGATAATTTTTGGTAAGAAGAAAATTGATTTCCAGCAACATTATAGATTATTACAAAATCCCCAAGCTTGAAAGGTCTGTGACCTACCTCAAACTAGCATGATACTTACTCAATCTAAAAATTTGTGGTGTTAAGAAGAAATGCCAGCTATGCATGTCCAGGCTTCAACTTCTGTTATGATTAAACATCTCAGTTCAAGGGATTCAGTGCCAGCCATGATATAAATCAGAACTTGAAGCCGCGCCTCAATAGTTCAAATTCCTCTCTGATAAACTTCACCAAATTTACCCCATCATGGAAGCTTTCACAAATAATTCAATCAGATGGAACGACAGCGGCAGGCCATGGTTCTGTAAGTCTACTAAAGTTTTCTTCAGCCAAATGACAACTAGCATTAATCATGTCAACTTCTGTATAAGCTCTTGAGTAGTAAATGAAGGAAGCAATTTTACACATCAATGGTAGTTTTCATCCTTTGAGAGTAAGTCCATCACTTTTAACACTGTGGATGCATCTGGTGACAGGTTTCTTGCTTTCATCTTATGAAGAAATTCGGGTACCTTTCATGTCTCATTATTTTGGAAGAAACCAGCATGACCTGACCACATTTGGAGTACAATTTTTGTCCTCCAACTCCACTAACAGGTCCTTGGCCCTTTCCATTTGGCCTTCTGTACAAAGTCCATGTATCATGATAGCGTATGTTACAACAGCAGGCTTTAAACCTTTATTAGGCATTCTGTAAAATAGGTCCCATGCAGTTGCAAGCTTCCCTATTTTGCATAAGCAATTAATAAGGCAGTTAAGGATTTCAATGCTCGATTCAAACTTACAATTTTCTAAACTATGAAACAGGCCCACTGCCTCTGAAAAACAATTGTTCTTGCAAAGCCCATCCAGATAAACATTATATGTCGTCACATTAGGTACCAGGTCATGAAGTCGCAGCTTCAGAGCATTTCAATCCTTACCTGCAAAGTATTGTATTTGATAATTATTGGTCTAATCCCTTCATCACGCATTTCCCTTTAAAGGCGCATAGCTTCATCTACCTTCCGATTTTTGCAGTACCCATTTATCAAAGAATTATAGCTGACAACATTACGTTTACACCCCTTATTTACAACAGAAACAAAGAATCCTCCCATCATCAATCATGCCAGCCAAAAAGTAGATGGAATAAGCACAATCATCAGGTTCTATACCTCTATGAACCATAAGTTCAAACAATTCACGTACTTCTTTCATCTTCATGGGCTTGCAAAGCATATCTGCCAGCACATTGAATGCCACCACATTAGGCCACATACCTTAATCCATCATCTCAGCAAACAAACCTTTATCCTCCCGCTCATCCATAGAACACAAATAATGCATCAGAGAGCTATACACGACCACATCAGGACAAATCCCTCTACCCTTCATTTGCGGAAAAAGCTCTTTTGCTTCTCCAATAAGTCATCCTTACAAAGACCATCAATCGTACTGCCATGACAAACTAAATTAGGCCACAATAAATACCAAATTAACCATTCCCACTAAGCATTTATTCATGTAAATTAAGAGCAACACTCGTATTTCCAGTTCAACACAACCCATTAATCAAAATTTCATAAGTAACCACATTAGGCCAACAACCAAACAAACCCATTTTCTTAAACAACCCAACAGCCTCACCAATTTTATCATCCACACACAAACCCTTAATCATAGAACTAAAAGTCACAGCATTTAGCCTAAAACCCCTCCCAAAAACTAAAAGACCATCACTAGCCCTCTTTACATTACAAAAACAATTAATCAAAGTATTCAATGTAATAAAATCTGTCAAAAACTCAACTGAGTCCATTATTTACAAAATGAAATGACATCAAAGTAAAAAAAAAAAATACCAAGTGAACCTACCGAAAGATTGAATGATGACATTGAAGAAGTGGGGTGCGTGTTAATCATGTGATCAAAGAAGTGAACTGCTTCATTGAGAGTGAACTTACCTGACTTGCAGTTTTTCTTGAGGAGTTTTTGAAGTGGGGTATTGGTTTTGAGTGTTAAAGATTGCAACTTTTGGCAAAGTTTTGGAGTATGAAGTGAGTTCTTCATTTGATTTTTGGGATTTGAAGAAGTGGGTTTTTGTGGGTTACTGAAGAAGAGGGATAAGAGTTTGCCTATTGAAGAAGCATTTGGTCTTGATGATGATACATAAGCAACAGAAGGTGAAGAAGAGGGTAGGGCTTTGAGAACCATTTGGAGGGGGTTTTGTTTGCTTTTTTGGGATTTGTAGAGCCGGGAAAATTGAAGATGAAAATTAATGCACGAGGAATTTAGATCCGAGTACCCAAACGGGCAAAACCCGGATTTTAAAGCTAAATTCGGATTGTAGATACTTCTCTCTTGTAGACATAGAAGCCTGTTACATGTGTCACCACTCGATTTTATTGTGATGGAAATTCAGGGAGCCTTCCTTCGTCGCTTTTATCGGTGTCTTCAAAGGAAAAGCAATGCAAATAACGTTGTTTCATGTTTTCACAACACGAAACCAAACAGAAAATTCTCTTCCCTGGAGTTCTAAAACATGCCGAAAGGTAAGTCTTAGAGGACAAAATCTGGTCATCTTCTTAGTCTCTAGTAACTAACAATGGATAACAATTGCATGAAACGTTTGTTTACTCCTTGTCTCTATATTATTATTCTTCAGATTACACCAGCAAACAAACCTACCTTATCATGGCGGCCTCTTCAATAGGCTTGATCGTAGCGGCTGTTCATTATCGTCTCTGGAAATTGAGGGATCGAAAGATCATCCCACGCCTAAGACCATCAGAAGCTGGCCGTGCCGAGAAGCTTGAGAGCTTCCCCCATTATGTAGGTAATTATTATCTGATTCAACGATAAAAGAATACATCAAATCCATTTTGTTTCCGCAAAACATTTGAGTCATTTTCAATCATTATAATCTGTCGAGCAGCAAGGCAAATGGGGTTTGCAGATAGGAGAGAATGCCCGCGTCTATGCAGGTTGGCTGCTGAATACATCCGAAAATGTGAAGGGTGTGAGGAGGACATTTATGCATTCTTTGCTCAAGAACCTGATGCCGATTCACTCTATGTAACGCTGGTAGAGGAGTTTGAGCGGTGCATTCTTAGTTATTTTGCATTTCATTGGAGCCATGCTGATCTTTTGACTAGTCAGGTAAATGAGATGTGTTAGACTTGCACATATCGTCTCCAGAATCTCAGTTTTCTTGCTTTCTAACCATCGATTTTAGGTTTTGAGTTCTGATCCGGAGCCCAAAAGGAAGCTCAAACAAATTGTCATGGCTGCAACTCGGTGAGTAATACTTTAGTTAGGAATAGTCATAGTATCAATGTGATTAATTATGTCAAAACAGAAGCCGGCAGGAGAGTTGCTGAACAGATATGACATCGAACACAACGAGAACTCAAAAACTACATAATCTTTCTGGCTTCAGATAAATGTTATGGACACAACTGCCAAACGATCAATCGCGTTATAATCGAGTTAAAAGGCCTCGGGATATATATCAATATTCAATAATAATTGGCAGAAGCAAAATAACCAAGTTTCCTTCTCTTTCTTGTTTAGGGAACAGACGTTTGAGAGGGTGACAAAAGATTTAAAGGTTGCTAGGGTGTTCAGTACATTGCTGGAGGAAATGAAAGCTATGAGACTTGCATCAAATGATGACTCGCAATGTACAGAGGTAATGGCCCCAGTGGCCCACAGTGATAGAAGTCCAGTCCTCCTCTTCATGGGTGGTGGCATGGGAGCTGGGAAGAGCACGGTGCTCAAGGACATTCTCAACGAGTAAGAGCATGGTTCTTTTTGTTATTATCGCTCGTAGAGTTAAATGAATCGTTAAGGATTTTATATAACTTAGTATACACATTCAAAACAGCACAGAGAAAGATCAAGTTGAATAGTATTTCGGTAGTTTAAACACTTCAAAAGTAAAATTACAATCAGGAAAGGCAAAGAAATACTTAGAATTAGCTCAAATGAAATGTCTTGATCCCTCCAAACAACAATGCCATAGAAAAATAGGTGCTCTTTTTTCTTTTCTTAGCTCTCAAAGTTGGTGAACAATTGTAGGGAGAAATAACACAAGCTAACATATATTGTTTCAATGAATTGAGAACAGGCCATTCTGGGCAGGAGCAGCAGGGAATGCAGTGGTTATCGAGGCCGATGCCTTCAAAGAATCAGATGTCATTTACAGAGCCCTGAGCTCTCGAGGACATGTTGACATGATCCATACGGCTGAACTGGTGAGATAGAGACTCCCCCCACCTTAGAGAGATCCCAAAGCGAAACCTTTCTATAAACGTCTACGAAACTAAATTTGCTATCTTTATGTCATCAAATTGCACATAGAAACAATTCCAGATCTCAAATGTTTAATATTTTAGGATGCACGAGTCCTAGCCAATTCACACGGTAAAATTCCAACAGCATGAGGACACTATTTATCTACCACAAAATTGTCCAAGCTCCCCTTGCATATCAAACCCTTCTACAAGTAAAACTCTTCCTTATCATAAGCATCACTCGTATCTACTGTAATGCCCAGTATTTTCCTGTCCTACTCAAACTATTCTGGTAGTATCATTGGTCCTATTTTATATCTTGAGGTCTTTAAACTTATGATAGATGTTCTCTGCTCTTAAGAATCGATCCAAGTATGAGTTGATCCTATCAGTTATCAGTTCTTATATACTGTCACATGCATAGGTCCAGCGGCCACAATTGGGATAAAACTACAGGCACAAAAGTTTGGAATTCAAGCATATGCTTGTGAAGTTAACATACTTCAACCTGAACCTTCAATGGTGCCAGTTCTAAATAGTATTTGAATATTGTGGTTGCTTCATAATAGGAAGGAACTGAGTTTTTCTTCTTCTTTTCAAACAGGTGCACCAGTCGTCTACAGATGCAGCATCTTCTCTCCTGGTGACAGCATTGAATGATGGGCGGGATGTAATTATGGATGGCACTCTCTCGTGGGTACCATTTGTTGTGCAGACAGTAACAATGGCCCGAAATGTCCACCGCCGACGTTATCGCATGGGAGCTGGTTATAAGGTTGGTAAAGATGGAGCTGTAACTGAGGACTACTGGGAGCAAATTGATGAAGAACAATCACTACAAGAAGGATCCAAAAAAAGAAAACCATACAGGATAGAGCTGGTCGGGGTGGTTTGCGATGCTTATTTAGCTGTTGTCAGAGGTATAAGGTGTGTAGCAAATTATTACAGTGCAATGGTCTAACGCTTCCAGTTTTAATAACATAATGAGCACGAAGTTTTTATTCCTGAGGTGACATATGATGGTGTTTTGAGTGTTTTCAGGAGAGCTATAATGTGTAGAAGAGCTGTTAGGGTGCAATCACAACTGAAATCCCACAAGAGATTTGCAAATGCATTTCTAACATTCTGCCATCTGGTTGACAATGCCAGGCTTTATTGCACCAATGCCCTGGAAGGTCCACCTAAGGTACATAAACTCTTCCTCTGACTTCACTCATTTCTGGTTTTTTAAGCTTTTAACAAGGACACAGACTGTAGCACACAGGGGCAATCCAAACACCATACAAATAAACTGCAGAGACCTGAGCCTGAGTTAGGAATTAGGGGACTTGACTAGAAAGTTGCTTGTCAAAAAAAAAATTTACTGGATGCTCATAGGTTGTAGGCCATAGTCGACAAAAACCACAAAACTGAGTTGAAGTTAATCGCAAACCTGAACCTATCAAACTGTCAATGGCAAACCTGGTTAAAGCTCAATCTCAACATGAAGAAGACATAGCTCAGTTATTTCAAGTTCCAAGAGAAACATGCATAAAAGATATAGATTATGGCTGTCAGGTTTAGACCTTGACGAAAAAACAGTTCCACTGGCAATAGATCAAATAGGGCTTCATGAAAAGAAATACTAATACAGCAATCTTTGTGAAGTTGATAGGATGGAAAGACAAGGACAAGACTCTGCTGGTTGATCCGGATGAAATAGACTGTTTAAAAAGAGTGGGCAGCTTGAACGAGGAAGCAGAATCTATTTACGAACTTTACAAGCACCCTAATCCAGCTTGTGAAGATGGTTCAATTTGGAAAGACATTGTATTATCACCATCAAGGTTAAACATTCAAAAGGAGTTAAAGTATTCTATCCAGAAAGTTGAAAGACAATGATAAGTTCAAAGTAGAGGGAAGATGAAGTTCCAAGCTTCTTAAAAATTCAAGGGCCCAAAGATTGAAGCTGATGAGAGTCTAAATTTTTGCATGTTTACAGCTGAGGAAAGTATAACACGGGTTTACTTAAATATGACTGGGCTAATATGAAGAAATTCGTTCATTTTTTATTTTTTATTTTTTTTGTGGCTAAGCTTAGAATTCTATTGCTAGGAAAGCACAGGTCAAAACACAGAAAATGAAGATACATCAATATTTTTACTGGTGTTAAAGGATGTATCAGATGATTAATTACACGAGATCTTCTGTACTGGAAGTCAGACACTTGTAGCTCTTGAATTACCTTCCACTAAGAATCTAAATGATAATTTCATGAATGAAGATTTTTTGATGCATTACGTCACTCAAAACAATAATTCTTAACTCGTCAATAGTAAATCCTGACCCAGCAAAACCGATGTATTGACGTTCCTTTATTTTATTATTTTGTAAAACAGATCACCTAGGATATTCCAAATATGAATAAAATTATTTTATTTCTTAGATCACAAACTTCAGTGACTTGTATTATCTAATCCAACGCTTGTCATCTTTTAACATCAACAAATATTTGTAACAATATTCCTCAAATTTGCTACCAATTTTGGTTCGCCGCTTCAGCAAACTATGTTCTTGTAACCTTTTTCAGACAGAATAAGATTAACTTCCGGATTACTGTTACCTCCCAATTTCCATACCCATCATCAACATTTATATAAAATAACCAATGTGTACTTTTGAGGAAGTCTCAGGCACGGGTAAATCCTTATGATTTTACTTTTGAATAGACAGCAGTATATAAAATGAACTCGATGAGTGCAAGTCATGGCGAAAGTACATGTAAGTCTACATTCTACAAAGGTGTGTAGTCATAAATTGAACATTAGCAACCTAAAACTATATACAAAATAACCAATGTGTACCTTCTGTATATCAAATGGAATCCACGGTTCAACATTTCAAGTGGTGCTTGGATGCTGAAAAGTGAAGCCAAACAGGCAAAAAGAAATAAAAAGAACAAGAAAACAAGTATTAGAAAATAAATTAGAGAGAGCAGAAGCAAAATGACCAAGGCAAAGTGAAAGGCAGGTGTAAACTAGTGACAGAAAAATGGCAGAGGATACCCATAAATAGAACAATCCAAATCTCTGTCTCACGAGCATAGGCAAAACTTTTCCCCACAGTTGGAGAATTAATTATATATCATGTTAGGAAGCCAGATTCCAGTTATAGAACCACCAGAACGGTCATAATGACTTCCCAACAGTCAGATTAGTAATATAAAGTCATCTGCATGAGAGAGTGATCTCTTTTGAGTGAGTGACAAGTTCCTAGTGTCAGCAACATGAGTAGTAAGAAGTCTTTCTTTATGAACGCTTGATTCATAATTTGCAGTCTTCTTACCTATTTATGGCCAACGAGCCTGGTTCATCTGTTCTGGAGGCATCCACACAGTTTGAAGACATAAGGCTACTGAAATCATGTAAGCGAAGAGAAGAAACACCATGAGTGGCCATGCTCTGATGATCATTTGCAAAACAAGCTGACATATAAAATTCATCCAGAAATGGAAGCTCGAGGGTAATCTTTTATGAAACCAGTCCAAAACATAAACACTCTGATGGGTTAATCTAGACTTACAATTAGTCATAGGCAACCATATCATTCACTTCCTCTAGCCACACATTAATCATCATGTTAATTACCACACAATCATGGAATTCTTTGATCATTCAAAATAATTAACTATATATAAAAACGTATGGAAGCAACCAGTCTCGCAAGTTGTTTACTAAAAAAGAAAAGGAAAATTCTCCATCCTGAGTCTTGTACTATTAGCATTTCAGGAAATATGGTTTTATATAAATGCAGATGAATGAACCTGTGGGTACATGGGGGGGGAGAATGAAAATTCAAGTGGATTCCTACCTTACAATTTTGAACATTTACCGTATCACCATATGCATACAACGCTTTCAACAGTCCAGTCTGCAATATGCCAATGTCCAAAACCTTTTGGGAACGTGGAGTTAAGTCCTGACTTCATATGATTCCCAGGAATAAGATGTGCAGCTTTATTCAAAGAGTCCTGCACAATTATCCAGACAAAGGTGTCACTTAGAACAAGGAAGTTCAATTGATGTATGTGACATCAGACATCATTGAAAGAAATCGTAATGGGTGGGAACAAAATCAAGAACTTACTGCTCAGTTCTCACCTTGAATTAGTAACGTTTTCATTCTCTAGAATGATTTTATCCTTATGCCCACTTTACTAACAATCTATTTCTTCACAAGATAGAACCATATACCACGTTACAATGCTGTTATATAGTTGTCTCATGAAATCTTTCCTTCAATTTACTGCCTATTCAGCAATCAAAGAACACCATAGAAAAATGACTGTTCTTCGTTCATATACCCCTATAATAACAATTGACATAGCAAGTTAAAACAAGGCCGCATATTGTGACAAGACATGCAATTTCAGTAATATGGCAGCCACAATCCAGGAAAGGGAAAGAGAAAGGAAATAAGGATACGTGGTTCTGGAGAAGAACAGATGTCAATTAGATAAGTGTTTGGGAAAGGAAATTATCACAACATACAGTTAAAAATCATCCATGGCAGCTATGAAAGATTATAAAAGAAAACTAACAGCATCATGATTAGTGTTCACAAATAATTATGCAGACAGCTCCAACACTATAAAATGTGAGGGAAAGTATCTTAAGAGGAACTTAACAAGACGATGAAATAATATACTGTAGCAGAAGAAGAGAGAAGAACAAAAGAATGAAAGATGAATATTCTTCAGCAAATTACCAGAAGAGAAGACACATTTTCCAGAACTTCATTTGGAATAGAAGATATCTCTCTCCTGTGCAGTTCTTATTCAGCATGTCTAAGTGTTTGTAAGATATTTAAATAAATATGTACTACTAAAATACCACCAATACAGAAGCACTCTCCTGTTGCATTTCTAAAATGACCACCAAATCATGTTTCTCCAGCGAAGTAATATATCAGCATTTCGCATTGACAATGATTATTGAGCAAATGCACAAGTGATGAATCCAACCTCTCAAAAAAGCTTAAATTGAAGATTTTTTATTTATTTAGTATTGCATCATATGCAAGGAAAGTATTACGTTCAGCGACTATCTAAATGGTAAGAAGAAAAAAACTGCTAGGTATCAACCAATCCATTAAAAAAAATAAGTATACCCATTCTTTGAAGAAAGTTCGTATATGCAAATAATAGATTCTTCAGACAGCTGTAAGATATTCTGTTATAATGAGTCGAATAGCTTATATGAACAAAAGGAAAACATACTGGCATACGAAAACTCATTGCTCATCAATTCTCACTCGATGTCTAAGTGGTTCAGTTCACAAACAATGATGACAATAGTAATAACAATGATGACAATAGTAATGCCATAACCAGCAAGCCGGAAACCATGACGAACCCTATTTCACCATGGAGCTCGGTATAGGAAATTTTTTAAAGAAAATATTGACCATTGATTATTTACATTCACAGTCTTCTACCTGGTCCTCCCACACAGAAGCAAAGGATTGAGCACTATCCAGGGGCAAAAGTTTCTCCTGTCCACAAATGAAGAAAGTAAATAAGCAAGTAAAAAAATTGATCAGCTGAACATAATAGGAAGGCGTATGAGAACACCAATAACCTTCCAAGATGGTAACATCAGATCTAAGTTCACTAATGCATTATTACTCGGCATTCAAGAACCAACAACCCTCTGGTCTCTATTTAATTGTCTAGAACACTATGTATTGCCAAAATTAATTATCATTGATCAAAAAGAAAAAACACCAATGCAAGAAAGTTGTTGAACTGGTTACCAAGGATATCCACGGAATAACCAAAGGGTGTACAATACTATTTTAAACTACATTGGAAAATCGCTGTTACACTTGCATATCTGAAAAAAAATGCTCCTATAAAAATCTACATCCACTAGCCAACGCACAATCAAGTTCTGAATCCCATGCAAACCACTTAAAACTGCTAGCAGGAAATAGGAAGCCTGATGAAGATCAACATCAATCATACCACATTTCCTACCTGGATTTGATCTCTGTCAAGTGAAATTCTGAGAGGTAGATTTAGAAATCAATGTTACCCTTCATGTTTTTGCATGAAATGACTACTCTTGATACTTGAACTCACATTTTCGTGCATGCAAGCCCAAGACGTAACCATTGCACTAAACAATGATCCCTAGAAAAATACCATGACTATATACCAGAAATTCTTGAGCCCTCAATGCAAAGTTTGCATGTCCCAAAATTCAAATTGTGGTTGAAACTATCAAGATTTCAAAACATCTTCCGATGTATTCAAATGCCAGTAATATACCCTAAAATCCATGAAGTTTTACCCCACTTGCTCATCCCCAGACTTCTTTTTTTAGTATAATCTCAACCTGGGATTTTATTTCCAGAGATTATGAGTGACATCACAATTAAGTGGATGAGTTGTTTTCTAATCTTATCAGCAACGGAGCACATTTTGTGTTACGTTTCTAAAGTAACTGATCTAGTTAAGAACTTCTAAATCTGGTGTGTGGCTTGAAAAGGTGTCACTTTCTTCTGTGCCTCCTCCATAACAAAGTCATCATAATTCAACACATAGCAAAGTTCTTAGCAGGCATCCCAGGTGCCATCTATAATTTCATCATCTGATGAACACCAAATGGAAAGTAAAATAACCATGTGAAGAAAAAATGGAAAAAAAATTTCCTGCAAAAAAAAAATACTGGCAACCATCCAGAATGGACTAGATTGCATCAAATCAAAGTAGAATCGGCATAGTTAACATTCAATACCACACAGTCTCCTAAATTCTTTGGCAGAAATGGTTAATTATTTGTTAGCAAGTTTTGAAATAAAGAATGGCTTTGAAAGAAGAAACAAACAATGTCATGTTTATATTTAAAACCTCAATTGAATGTGAAGAGATTACACATTCAAAACCTTTAATTGTTTCCCAAACCTTGGGAACCGAGTGTGCTTAAAAGTCAAAACACCAATAAGCGCAAGTGATTCATAATCATACACGGGCTTGGTGGTGAAACATTGCAATGAAATGATAGACAAATCTAGCAGTGGTTGGTGAACAAATGAATAGCAGTGAATCTAAAAATAATATCAGCAGCATTTCTGCTCTGTGTTAGCAATGAAGTTCTCATCATACATCTACAAAAGGAAGCCAAAAGAAAATATCTGCTAGAGGGTTCTATTTCGATGTTCCTTAAGTAACTGAAGTGATGTGGTGACATCTATCTACCTCCTTTAATTTAAAAGTATCGAAGCAAAGCCTGTAACTACTAACCTTGATGAATTGAGAAGAAGAGCTAATCACAACCCTAGCTAGCTTCCTTCGAACTTCAACTACGTAACTCCTCCCCCCCCCCCCCAGAAAAAATCCTAGGTCGGAACAGTTCTCATTCACTACTATGTTTCTGTTAAACCATATCTCATTCGAAAATGTCGAAGCACATAACATGTAAGAAGGCAACAAGGCTCTGTTATACCATAAAATAATTTCATTGAACGTTACATCTATTACTGTTTCAACTTTCAAATCCCTAGATAACCACAAGAAAAAAATTGAGTAAAAAAACGACCTAACATCCGGTGCCATTTTCCTTTTCTTATCAGGTGGGGATTCCTAGTAACTCAAATTACAAACCCACCCCTCAGAGACCACCGAATTTACAGAACTACCCCTATAACACTACACTCTATTTCTCCCCTCGATCATTCCTCACTTCTTTCCTTTCTTCGCTGCGACTTTCTTCTTCGGGGCGCCAACGCTCTTCGGCTTAACAGTTTTAGCCGGTGCCTTCTTCGACGTGGCTTTGGTTGTCGCCGCTTTCTTTCCAGGAGATGTTCTCGATGAAGTCCTCAAAGCTTTAGCCGGTCTCTCCTTGGCCTTGGGCTTTGCCGGTGTCGTCTTAGGCTTTGCAGCAGCGGTTTTAGTCTTAGCTGGAGCAGCCTTTGGTTTTGCCTTGGCGGTAGCCTTTGGCTTAGCAGCTGCAGCTTTTGGCTTAGGCTTCGGTTTGGCAGCTGCTTTAGACTTCGCCGGTGACTTAACCGTCGACTTGGTAGACTTAGTTTCCTTAGCCTTGGGAGCAGCTGGCTTAGATTTAGCCTTTGGCTTGGCAGCAGTTGCCGGCTTCTTTTTAGCCGGAGAAGCAGCAGCTGGTTTAGCTGGAGCGGATGATTTAGCCGATGGAAGCTTGAAGGATCCTTTAACTTTAACAATCTTACCGGCAGCCACGAGCTTCTTCAAATGAAACAACAGAAGCTTCTTAAAATTCGATGGCAGTTGTTTGTGTTTCTCTTCGAGAAACTTGGTAATCGCGTACTGGCTCGAACCTGTCTTCTCTTTCAATGTCACTATAGCATCCTTGACCATCTAAGAAAATCAGGAAAAAAAATCAGATCCAAAATTCAAAAAAAAAATATTAAAACAAAAATTGAATCTCGTGTTATGAAGTGTTACCTCTTCATAAGGAGGGTGAGCGGAAGGGGAACGAGGACGGAGTTTTTTAGGGGCAGGAGCTTTTTTGGCTTTAGTTTCCTTGGCTTTTCTAGCTCTGCTGGGTTTGGTGGCCGGCTTACCATCAGCTGGTTCAGAAGTTGGCGGTTCGGTGCCGCCATCGACGGTGACAGTGGGTTCGTCAGAGGACATTTTTTTAGAGAACTGGGATTGAATTACGGTTTGAGAGAAGAAAGGGGATTGAATCCGAAGAAGAACTGGGTGAGGAGGAGACTAGATTGGATCTGGTGGAGTCCAGTTCGCTGGTGATTCTTGATTTTTTTCCGCTTGTGTGAAGAAGATGACGGAAATTATGAGATTTAAATAGTCAAGGGAGAGTAGGACGGTATCCGAAAGTTGGGTTCTGATTGGTGGAGAGAGTTAGGAAGCGGATCGCCCCCTTTGTTCAGGTTTAAATATAAGCCGTTGGATATGGGTTTTATCTACGGTTGACTGTTGGAGACTTATGGGAGGGGTGGATGGGAGGATTAGGAGTGAATGGTGAAACTTTGCTGGAGTGGGTGTGCTTTTAAGCTCAATTAAATTGAGCGTAACTTGAGCTAGAGTTCATTGATTTTGCTGAAATTTTTTGCATTGTGTAGGTAATTATATGAGGTTTCCAATGAGTGGTGTAGCATTTTCTGAGGATGAGTAGTTTGGGAGAAAATTGAGTTTGAAGCTGTGATGCTCAAAAGTAGGGTTTTGTTTGATGTCATTGAGGTTTTGGGAAAATTTAGAAGAATGCTTGGATTTAATTCTGGTTTTTTTTGTGTAATTTACTAGTAGGGTAGCAAAGGAATCTATTGACCCAAGAATCATGGAATTCTATTGAGATTTGGGTGGGAAGCTATTGATTGGAAAGACAATGAAGTTGAACACATCCTAGCTATAAGAGTGTTGTGTCCAGGTGCCACTATAACATTTGTGTGGTGTATGCATCTGCTGGAAAAATGAATTGATTCATTGTTTTCAATCTGTGAAGGCACTGCTGGTGATCAACTGGAGTATAAATGTGATTGAATGCAGTGTGATTGAATCAATGATTCATACAAGATCATTTAGCCAATCATTTTCAAACATCATGTGGAAATTTCTTAGGTAAACAAGTCGTATGGAACCCCAGTATGATATTTGCATCACATCAATGTATACTGCTCACTCTTGTGTGAAAATCAATGTCTAAAAACCATCCTTGCAGATGTATATTGCACCTCTATCTGGGAATTTATCGTGTTAGAATTTACTGTGCTTGATCATTTGTTTACTTTTACCATTGTTCATCAGTTTCTCTATGCAACAAAGTCATTGAGCAGTAGCTTGACTCCAAAGACGATACAAAAGCATTTACATCTCTTCAATTCACCGAATTATCGTCAAGAAAATCATAGACAGTTCTGCAAAACCATGAATTTAATTGCATGAATGTGTAAATTAAGGACAAAGTAAATGCTGTCTAACCAGTGCTGTCAAACACGCTGGTAATTCACTTCAATGCGCTTCATTCAGTATCGGGAACCAACATATAGTTGTCTGATGTTGTTATCTCGTAAATCCTTCTTCTGGCTTGCAATCAAAAGACTAACTGAGTGCCTAATCGATTCATGTTTGTGCAGTAAATATTAACTTGTGGTGATATATTAAGCGGGTGTGATCCTAGCACAACAGAATGCTTCTTATGCAGGCATCACTGCTTTTAATAACCACAAATGAATTGCATCAGCAACATGTTTCAAGTTTAAAAATGCATAGGCTTCCAGATGTGATCCACTATTTTAGCATCCAGGTCGAGAATAACTCAAGAATGCATATAAAATGCTGATGAATGTTCATTGGATGACATGAATATCTGCAAGTAGTGCTTCTTGTTCTATATATATGGCTAAGATTGAACTGGGGCATCATTGTGGCTGCACAAAGCATCTCATGATCAGGAGACTTATTGGAATCAACCATGATTCTCGATGCTCTGTTATCTTGTATTTATTTTATTTATCCAACATATTCATGTTGATTTTTCTTAAAAAATTAGCATCTATGTTGAGTTTAGATTCACTATCCATGGTGCGTCTGTTAAACTGGTTGTGATGTCCTGGTTCTTCTATAACACATTCACTGTCCAAGCTAACAATGTTTCGACACAAGGCGTGTAAATTTTGGTTAGAACTTCTCTCCACTGACAATCTTTTAGTTGAAATGCCGAAAATGCGAAGGTGTATGATTCATCTGTTAGCAAGAACAAAGGTACACAGTTTACCTAGCATAACAGGGATATAGAATTCCTTACATGGCATGAAAGTTTGCAAGAAGGCTTGGCGATTGAATCTTTATGCAACTCACAAATGTCTTCTATCTTTGTTATTTCACCCCCAACTTTTTCCTTCTTGAATCCATTTAGAGTTCCATTTATTAAATAGGAGGATGACCCTCAAATTTAAGCTAAGAATTGACTGCAGATTTAGAGACTGGTTTGTCTCCTTGATAGCATCTCTCAACTCTACGTTCTCAATTGATCAGGTTTACACAGAAGTGATGGCGATGGGAGCAATAGGAATCTCGAGAAAAGCTTAAATTAATGAAGGTTAATCTCGAGGGGATCCTTGGAAACTGGTATTGTGTCAAGGCTTGGCATGAAAAACCAAGATTAAGACCGAGTCGGAACACAAAATGTACAGGCATGTGAAAAATATTGTGACTTCTCCAGGTCAATCCTCGCTAGCACATATAAAGGTTTGCCTAACTCGAAGATTTTTCTTTAAAAGATAAAAAATGCTTGAGGACCGTCATTATGGATTTAGATTTACAGGCTTGTTACCTATCTACTATATAGTCTGCAAGACAAATAATTTTATTGTGTGCTTAGTAGCGTTGTAGTTTTTGTTGTTAGAAAAATGATTTTAAAAAATATTTTTAGTTGTTGTAAAAAAAAAAATATATATATATATATATATTAATTAAAATTGTTATCAAATAGATTTTTATATGTAAAATGAAAAAAAAAATATGTATGTATAAATGAAAAAAAAAAGTAATTTTAACTTTTATAAAATAAGATTTAAAACACAACTATGTGTATATGTGGTATCTAATATAAAAAAACAAGTTATTTAGTTAACCAAATAAATTTATCTTTATGGTTTGACAAAAAGCAGAAATCACCGTAATAAATTAATAATAAACAAACACTTGCTTAGGTATTACTTGTTTTTTTTTTCTTAACAAAATATTTTCTACACATGTTTTTTTGGACGTGTTTTTGCAATTAAAAAATTTTTAAGGAAAAATCAAAAAGTTTATGCATGCATGTAATGTAATGAAACAAATCAAGAATTATATGTGTTAATAAATAAATAAATAAAACTCATAAACAATAACTAAAAATAAAACTGAAAAAAATGAAAAACAAGTGTAAATCAAGATATTTAATCTTACAACACGGAACATCTACTAGCTTATATTTACTAAAAAAAAATTTAATATTTTTTTATTCAATCAAACAATAATAGAAATAAACACAAATATTAAATTAATTGAATAAAATAAAATAAAAAATATTATGCAAGGCTACATATAATAGAAATATTATCTGAAAATAATTTTTTTTATTTTTAAAAATAAAATTCATATATACAAAAAATATAAAAAAATCATAATTGAATCAGAAAAATTTCTTCGAAAATTAAATACATAACTAAAAAATAAACTTTATTTCAAATAAGTTGTCTAAACAAAATAAAAAAGAGAAGGGGTTTTAATATAAATATAAATAAAAAAAATATAAAAGAAACATTAATTTGTAAAAAAAATACAAACAAAAAAAAAGTCAAGTGTTGTTGAGTCTGGCAAATCAAGTCAATTTGTCTAGCACTTGTTGTTAGGGCCCA
>Ga0325414_1001051_pt1 | contig 25539 bp, 25 predicted proteins | sample PopdelMetagenome_8_FD_206183 | JGI IMG/M metagenome (GOLD analysis project Ga0325414, IMG submission 206183) | Populus deltoides microbial communities from Bellville, Georgia, United States - Leaf-PdKOR-R3 | ecosystem: Host-associated > Plants > Phyllosphere > Phylloplane/Leaf | place: USA... | reverse complement strand
TGGTATTTGAATTTTTGTTCCATTTTTTTATGTTATTTTCTCTTGCTCATTAATTAGTGAGTTATTAATTATATATGTTGAATTTAATTTGAATAAGAATAATTTAATGTACATAAGAATAAAAATATTTTTTTTATATTTTATTTCTATTATATAATTTAAATCATTAAATTCAAAATATAATTATGAGAGAGTTAAAACTTAAAATATTGGTGTTTTTTAATAATATTTTAAATGTAACCACCGAATTTAAAATTAAAAATCTAAATTAGATGAGGTAAATAAATAAAATTTTATTATTTGATTTTAGTAAATTATGTTTTTTAAATTTAAATTCAATGTTAATACTAAAAAAACAGTTTTTTTTTTGTTTAATTTCTATATAATATTAATGCAACATTAATTGAGAATGGTTTTATGAAATTAAATTTTGAATATTATACGATTCAATCCAAATCGTAGAAGTACATTAATAGAGTATACTATTGCTTAAGACAAATACACCCTCTCCTTCTTTACGCAAACATCATGACAAAAGTACCCTAATATTTTTATATCAGACATCTCCAATAAAAAAATGCTATTAAAAAATCAAATGAATAAAATAATTTTATAAATAGTATAAATATAATTTTTTTTATTATTTGCTTTTCAATGGTAAAAAATTATTTAAAAAATCAATTATATTTTAATATATTTCATGTTTGTTATTAATATAATTATATAACTAATTTAGATATTTTATATATAATATAATTATGATGTTATTAATTATATAATTAATATGAGTAATTTATAAAAGTAATATGAAATTAATGAAGTAATATGAAAGTTAAAAGATATAATTTAAAATTAAATTTAAAATTTATTTATATGAATATTTTTAATTTTCAACTTTATATGTTATTATTAAAAATTTAATTTTTTTAAAAGTAAATTCAAATTTAAACTTTGAAAAAAACCGCCAACATTTTAAATTTGAATTTTTAATTTTTTTAAAAAAAATTCAAGCTTTGAAAAAATAACTACCAACATTTTAAATTTTAAAATTTCAAATGGGAATAAATTAACCGCCAACATTCTAAGATTTTAAAATTTGAAAAAATAATCCATCTATAAATATTCTCATATACCTTAACATTTTTTCTCATTATTTTCTTCTCTCCAATCTTTATTATATTTCATTAAAATTTATTATGAATCATTCTAATTTTAATTTTTATGATGCTTTTGATTTTGATGATGACACTCTTGTGTTTGCTTTTCAAGTTACTACCGCTGTGGTTGCTGAAGAAGAATCGAATAATCAAGGGCGGAAAACAGGGTATCATGGCTCTATTCTTGGTCACCATATGGTCAATCGTAATAGAAAGGAAGGTGAGTTAAGGATATATAATGATTATTTTGCTGAAAATCCTAAATTCACTTAAAGTCAATTTCAAAGAAGATTTAGGATGAGTCGTCGTCTTTTTCTTCGGATCGCAAATGCAGTGGAAGCTCATAATCCATATTTCAACAAAGGACAGATGCTCTTGGTGTTCTTGGTTTATCTTGCCTTCAAAAGGTAATTGCAACTCACAAAATACTTGCATATAGAATTCCAGCAGATCTTATTGATGAATATCTTCGAATTGGAGAAACCACTGCGATAGAAAGTCTTAAAGCTTTCGTCAAAGCAATCATAGAAGTTTTTGGTGATTGGTATCTAAGGACACCAAACGAGGCCGATATTTGTCGATTATTATCAATTGGAGAGCAACGTGGATTTCTAGGGATGTTAGGGAGCATTGACTGCTGCATTGGAAATGGAAGAAATGGCCAATTGCATGGCATGGGATGTATATTGGTCATTGTCATGAACCAACTATAATTCTAGAGGTAGTGGATTCACAAGATCTTTGGATATGGCATGCCTTTTTTGGAATGCCTGGATCATTAAATGATATTAATGTTCTTGATCGGTCACCTATCTTCATTGCACTTGTTGAAGGTCGAACTGCTCCTATCAATTATACAATTAATGGCATGAATATACAATGGGATACTATTTAGCAGATGAGATTTATCCTAATTGGTCAACATTTGTTAAGACAATCTCAAGGCTATTAGGAGCAAAGAGAAAATATTTTGCAAGTAAGCAAGAGTCTGCAATAAAGGATGTGGAGCGGGCATTTAGGGTGCTCCAATCTCGTTTTGCAATTGTACGTGAACCTGTTCGATACTGGGATGAAGAAATGCTTGCAAATATTATGAAAGTTTGCATAATAATGTATAATATGATTATTGAGGATGAAGGAGCAATGAACCTTGGATTTGACCATGAACGTAAAGTCAATTCCTTTATATCAGTGTCACATGGTGAAATACCAGAACTACATGTTTTTCTTCAAACTCATAATCGAATCAGGAATAGAGCAACTAGCTCTCAACTACAAGAAGATTTGGTTGAACATTTGTGGGAACAATATGGCAACGAGTAGAATCATTAGATTTGAACTTCTTATGTCATTATAACTTTCAGGTTTTTTATGTTTTTTTTTTATTATGGTTGTTATCTTTTAAGTTAATTAATCCTACTTATTGTTGTTAAGTGTTAGAAGAACTTCAAAAAAGTATTATGAATTGATACCACTTTTATAACAATATATTTAAAATAACCAAGAAATTTCTAAATATTTAATTAAAAATACATTACATTAAACAATAAATCAATCTAGTTAATTAAAAATTAAAACCCCTCTTTTGCATTATTTCTAACTTTCTATTTTGAAAATACGCTGCAGAAATTGGATCCAAATTAGAAATATTCATTTTCATAATTTGTTCTTCTTTCTCAATCCTGTCCAATTCTTGTTTCTCTTGACTTTGTTGAATCATCATAGCTTGTTGCTCTAACATAATTTTTCTGTCTTGTTTCTTCTTATTCTCAATTTCAACTAGAGTATCCCTGAATTGTTGTAAGAGATTTGTTACAGTTACCTCCTCAACTTTATCTTTTCCTTATTTACGTTTAAGTCGTTCCGTTGCAACCTTCTACCAATTGGTCTATCTTGATAAATCAACGGTTCACTGTCTTCTCCTAAACTAACAGAATCAGGGGTAGATGGAGCTGATGAAGCTGGACTTGCATTGACATGACCTTTTTGTTTCTTGTTTGACCTTTGATGTTGACTTACACGCTCAAATTGTCATTTGGGTTCTTTTCTTAAGATAACCCAACAATGTTCTAGTTGAAATCGTTTGTCAACGCAAGAAGCATACATTTGTCGAGCATCATTAATCTGGTAAAAAATTAGAGAAATTAAATAATGTTAAAATATTTGTTAAACAATTTAATATGAAAATAAATATTAAAACTACCCTTGATTCTTCAATCATTTCACTTTGTTGATGATTTTCAATTTGAGTAACAAATCCAACAAATTTACCGACTTCTCTATTTATTTCTTGCCATCTACTTGAGATACTTATTTGGGAACGATTATTCAAGTTTCCTCCATTCTCTACAAAGTAAGCATGTACTCGAGCCCACAACTATTTTGTTTGTTGTTCATCTCCTGTAATTGGATCCTTGCTTGTATTTAGTCATGTAGAGATAAGTAAACAATCTTCCTCTGGTGAGAAATTTTTACTTCTTTGTGATTTTTTTGCCAAATGGACATTTAAATTCGAGTATGTTAAGTCATCAATTAATTGATTAGAATCACTTAGTTGAGAGAGAATATCTTCTGAGTCACTCATAAGAAAGTTGGTAAAAGAGCTTGGAAAATTTGAATCCATCTACATTAAAAAAAAAAAAACTCAAGTTAAAACCTTACAAGAGAGTGTAAAAAAAGCTCACATTCAATGTCTAACAATTTTATAGTTTCCATACATGTGAATTAATGATAAGCATTGCCTCCTACTTGTTCTAACATAACAATTTGACCATTTTTTGAACTAAAAGAGGATTGATATACTGGTTTAATTGCATTTTCAACAAGACAAAATATAATTGACCTCAAATTAAAACAAACAATCAAAAATAAATTTTAAATATGTCACTCTATATTTTTATCAATATCAACTACCATTATTAATTCCTCTCAATTTTATCAAAGATAACAACATAAATAAAAAATATCTTCCTTAACCCATATCAAAAACATAAAATAACAAAGAAATAAAAATCATCACAAATATCAAATTAACAACAAAAAGTCTAAAAAATCAAGAGATATAAAAGAGAATATAGAAAAAGCTTTTGAACAAGCATACCTTTTAATTTCAGCTAATTAACACAACCAATATTATTAATTAACCGGAGAATAATTGATTCTTTTTTAAAAAAATTTGAGAGAAGGGTGAGGCACAATACAAAATTTTAAAATTTACAAGTTCTTTCCTCCTGCTTTTAAAGGAAAAAAAAATAAATTGTTGGCCAATGACTATAAAAATAGTTGTTGGCCAATAGTCATTTGCTTTTGCCATTTCTACAGGGAAATGTAGAAATGGCTCTTCATAGGACAAATAGCTAAAATAGCTATTCATTTTCCTGAGGCATTGGAATGAAGAAATGCAGAAGCAAAAGCTAAAAGTACAATTTTTTACATTTGGCTCTTTATTTAGCTCTCGTTGGAGATGCTCTCATACGTTATAAAACTTGGCTTGTGTCATGGCCAGCTCAATATCCGTAAATCAATTAAAAAAATCTTTTGAAGAATTATTTTTAAGTTTTATGATGTTATTTTAAGAAAAGTCGAATTGAATTTAATTTAAGTTTAATTTATTTTTTTTATACAATGAAAATTAATATGAAATGGAAATTAAAAGACATAAGAACTCTTCTAAAATTGGTACCCGATGAATCGGCCATAAAAAGAGAGTTTAACTATGGAGGAAGAATGTCCCACACCTTGAACAAATCATGATTCTTTGCACCATGTTTAGCCAAAAAATCAACACAAGCATTCGTTTCCCTCAAAGTATGTTGCGTACAAACCTCCCTGTAGACATAATTTTGAGCACCTGAAATTAAACAAGCACATGTGTGCAAATATATAATTTTATTAAATATATGATCGGGTACAATCTCTATCTAATATATTCTTTCAAAAGAATATGACAATCCTCTGATTCTTCCTTTGGAATTGATGTATGGTGACTTGATTTATTTGAGAAATCAAGCCAAGATTTGTGCTTTACAAGAACATGAATTTGAACGTGTATTACGAAGCGAGATTTGGTGTTTGATACTTTGAAGAGTACCTTTGATTTGTCTTCAAAATGTTGTTGAAGAACTCTTATGGGATGTTTAAACTTGATCCAACAAAGCTTCGTTTTTTGTAAACTTCAAGCGTAGATGAAGGAGGCTTGAGAACTTTTGAGAGAGATTTTTTTTTTAGAGAGAGAGAGAGAGAGAGAGAGAGAGAGAGAGAGAGAGAGAGAGAGAGAGAGAGAGAGAGAGAGCTTCCTTATTTGAAGAGCTTGTCTTGAAGAAAATTTGTATCTCTTAGAATCTTTTTTTTTCTCTAGGTTGAGACCCTCTATTTATAGAGATCTATAGGCTTTCAGATCATTTTTTAATGCTATATGACATAATTTTATTGGTTGATATTTATTAATGAGATCTCGCATTTATGACAAGATATCTTAAATATCTCCTCCATTGACTAAGAAATATATGAAGATTCATTTATTTTCCATGTCATATATTTCAATTTTATTTTATTCTTTCTTTTAAAAAAATAAAATAACACGTGGTGAAATTTGATTGATAAACAATGTGTTTCTACAGATGCTCCCTCAAGACAAGTTCACTTACTTTCGAAACAAGTGGACGTGTCTCAAAAAATATGGTTGAGAGAGTTTTATATTTTCGACTAAAATTTGATTTAATTATATTAGATTTTCAAAATAAATAGATAAATTTTATTATAAAAATAAAATATAATAGTTGAAATTGGAAATTTATGTATCAATCAATTCTTGATTGAATTTATCAAATCAAATGATCAATACCTCATTTGAAACAGTTCCATATTTAGGAACCAAACAAAATGTATCTTCATACATGAATAACAACCAACAACTTTGACCGGCCCGTGAGAATTTTTTTTTCTACAAATGATCACTGTAACATCTTGTTTTAAAGATCTCATTGTCCTAAATCCAACGGCGCAATCCGTTCATAATTCCGACTAATGGTAAGGAAGTTATGAACTATAAAAGCTGCAACACCTTTTCTCTTTGCCTTGGGAACTGTGCCCTCCTTCTTTTGTTAATTCCAATCTTTTCTTGAAAGAATTTCCAGGGGGCAAAATAACTTCTTTACATTAGGGATGTTAAAAAAACCAAAAAAATGAATAAACTAAGAAAATTGGGAAAAAAATAATTGAAAAAACCGAACCGTAAAATAAACCGATTAAATCGATTAAAATTTTAAAAAAACCGACCAGTTCGGTTCGGTTTTGGTTTTTTAAGCTTGGAACCGGAAAAACCGAATCGAACCGAACCCGAACCGAAAAAACCGAGTCAAACCGAGCCAAACCGAAACAAAACCGAGCCAAACCAAAAAAACCGAGCCAAAATCAAGCCAAACCAAAAAAACTAAGCCAAACCAAGCCAAAACCGAGCCAAACCGAAAAAACCGAGCCAAACCGGTTTGAACCGGTTTTTGCTCTAAAAACCGAACCGAACCGAATCGAAACTGGTCGGTTTGAACCGGTTTCGGTTTTTTTAAATTTGGTTTGATTATTTTTTTTGATAAAACCGAACCGAACCGAACCGTGAACACCCCAAATTTACATAAACTACTTTGCTTAATTGACATCCTTTCCTGAATTAATTGCTTAGAGAGAGCAAAAGATCCTCTAATACTGGTACCTTGACTTAGCTTAATCGACCCTTTTTTTTCTGAATGAATTGTCCAACGTGAATGAATTATTAAGAAAGTGAATAAGAAAGATTTGTTGTTTTAGATTAGGAAAGAATTACTGAGGCAGCTATAAAAGAGCATTACATTGCTCTTTTACTGTTACCAACCACGCAGTCCTCCCTTCTGCGCCTAGCAGTTCTTCGCCGCCTTTGCAGTCTGGCATCACCAACAGTCTTTTGCAGGTATGTATGGCTTCTTCTTTTTTTAACTTGTGCGGGTGACTTTGAGCTATCAAATGGCTCATGCCTAAAGCAGTCCCTAACCAGGTTGTGATTATCATCAAATAAATTTCATATGAATATTTGGTGATTCTGAATCATATTAATATCAGGAAAATTTCTTTTTTTCTTGCACAGGTTCTTCACCTTTGCTGGAAACCAAACCATCACCTGCATCTATTTTAATGTCCTTTTCATCACCAACCAAGTCTTTATCAACGTCAATAGCATCAGATTTATGGCGCCATCAATGTCGACTAGAGCAGAGCTGTGACCCTCAATGTCAACTGCATCAAATACATTGCCATTAAACTTCTCATCGGTCCCATTCTGCATCAAATACATGGTTCAGAGGCATGCAACTTATGTTGGGGGGGTTCTTTATCATCATCACTTGTCATGATATCAACATCCTTATAAGAACCCTCACTGTTGGAAAAAGCATCTCTTTCAATGTCACTGCCACTCCCAATCCCACTTCTTAATTACTAGGCTTCTACTTCTGCTCCTGCTTCTGCCGCGACTTTCAATGTCACTCCCACTATCATTGTTGCCACTCTCGTTGTCCTTGTCACTTCTATTATCACTAGAGCTGCCTACAAATCAGCTGAAGACTGATCAGAAACCTTTCTTACCAAACAGATCAGCCGAAGACCGATCTTTGTCAACTTTTTCTAATGCATTTGATTCTTCTCCAACTATGAAGCGTGATCTATGGGCAATTCAATCAGGTCAGCGATGTGAGCAATCTCAAGCATTGAGAATAGCTCAATCAACCTGCAGAGATTTTTCTCTAATAAAGTGTCATATATGGACGACAAATCCTATGAACAATTGGGTCTTCTTCTAGTTGGGCCTGAAAATCTCGTAATGTAGTCTCAAAGAGCCCCAATGAGTGTTTAGCATGAGCATCAATGACAACTTTCATTGCATCCAGCTCAGGCCCCACACACAGAAGTCCTGCTTTGGATGATATTATTCTTGCAACTGCTTGATGGATGGTGCGAGCTTGTTATTGAAAGAGACTTGATTAAGCCCGATAGAGATGTTAGTGAGTTCCTTCAAGTTTTCATTCAATTAATCAACAACTACTCTTATTGCAGGGCTGCGGGCTACTGTCAACTCCATTCAATTGTTGTTTGCTCGCCCACTTTATCTCAGGTGCTTATTCTTTGAGTGTGGCTTGGAAACCTAATCTCTGGTTGAGATAGCAACAGTGAAATATTTGCTAATCATCCTTGTATAATCTCGTAAAGCATTGGTGACAAGAAAGGTAAATGTCCTTGGTTTTTTTTTTTTTTTTTTGTATTTATGTCCTTGTAGATTTTGCTTTAGCAAGCCCTGCCCCCTAGCGCTCAAGTAATATTTTGCAAGCGAGGGCCCGCTTTCATCTTCCTGATGAATCAATAACAAGTTGTTGCAGCAGTAGCAACTTCTATCCGACCAACCAATGTGAGGCCTTCCCCTATTGCCGGCAATGCAGCTTATTCAAGTAGCTAAAGTTCTGCTTCAATGAATTCCACGACATCAGCAATAACTGGTGCTACAACAATGAGCTTCAACTACCCAAACTTCCCTGGCAATGAAACTCAATACTAGGCAATTTTGCAGAATGGTGGGTACCAGACTCCAATCCCTGCACATATTGGGGTCAGAACAACTTACAGAGGAACCCATCCTCAGGCTTTGCCTTCATTTAATAGATCAATTTTATTCTTTTTGAATGCTTCATCCTTCACAGCTTCAGCGGCAACAATAACCATTCACACAGACACAACGAAGCCAACAGGGTCATCAAAATCCAAGTATTTCTAGTGGCTCCTTATCATCCCAGAAACATTTTCAAAATCATCAGCATAAACCACATGGGAGTGAATTAGGGGAACCAACAGTGGTCATCAAAATCAAAGTATTTGCAGAATCAACAGTAGAATCAATCCCCGACAAAACAGCAGCAGCAGCTGATGCAAAATCAGAATGTTACTCACCAAGCCTGTCAACTTGGAGTGAATTAGGAGGTGAGACAGTCCATCGACTGTTGACAGTCGAGGTTCCCATGCAAACATGAGTATTTATGACCAGAATTTAATGCCAATACATCTCGCAAACTTTGCTTTGATGAATCCCACACCAATGGGTAGTGCCTATAGCGCAAGTGGACATACTGGTGAAAAGAAACCGCAGCAGCCACAAACACTAGCTTTTAAGGCCTCAGACATCTCCTCATTTTGCAATGTCATTTGCTTCCATCAACGGAACCACAACTTCCCCAGGTCTTGATGTTTCATTGTTTATTCAGAATCATGCTCTTCTCCAAAGCCCTCCAGAGGCAGCAAGGCATGACTATCACTTCATCGTTGAAGCCCATGCAACATAGCAGATGAATTACTGTGTTTCTGAAGAAGGGAGAAGTGGAGGCATCTAGATCCATTTCCATCACTCATACTGAGATAACATAAACAGAGGAATAACTGATGGAGTTACTGAGCAAGAAGACGGGGCTAAATTCATCTCTTAAGGCACATGATGAAGATCTTTCTAAGAGAAAAACCATCACTTCTAGCATTCGAGTAGAGATTAACACAATATCTTCTTCCCCTATGATAAGTGAAACTGACACAGTTATTCTTCAAAAATTAACAGAACTGTTGGAAACTAAACAAAAGGAGTTAGAAAGACATGGCCGGAGTATGCTAATCATTTCTCATGCTTTGGATTTTTTTTTATTTTGGTAACACTAACTTATTGACTTTATGTTGAGAATACATACTTTATGTAATAGAATTTTTTCTTTCTTTCTATCAATAAAGTCTATATTTTGCCAATGCTTGTTTCTTATCACTTGATTTTCCATGTTATAATTGTATTTTGAGGTTTATTTATCCCTTTTTCACCATGTGAACAATCATATTGGCTCGAATAGCTTTAAAGCATGGTGTGACTATACTCAGAATAATTTCTAAGTTGCCTATGTATCTTTGTGGATAAAGGATCAAGTCACAACGTAGTTCAAATGATTTTTTATCAAAGAGTTTTTTTTTGTATAACTGTACTCGGAACGAATTCTAAGCTGTCTACGTACCTTTGTGGATAAAGGATAGAGTCATAACGTACTTCATTTTTTATTTTTTTGTGCCTTTTGTAGTTTTAACTCGTGCTGGCCAGGAGCTACATCAGATTTTAAGCATTGTATCTTTTCAAGAATTTGCTGTTGATAGGCTCAATCCTCAATCCATTCTCATCGATAATTTTGTAAGCTCCGTAGGTGTAGACTTTTTGAACCGCATAAGGGCCATCCCATTTGGAAAGGAATTTGTTGCCCCATCTTGACAATAGTTAAACATTGGTGGAGCGTTGAGGAGATGAAACCATTTTCACGTATCCATGGTCGTCCAAGTAGCATATTATAAGTAGTTTTGGCATCTATGACATGGAAAAGTGCATTGAACTTTATATCTTCCATGTGTTTCGCAAGCCTTATCTTTTCTATGGTGTTTTTCTCTCATTGATTAAAACCTTGAATCATCATAATATGACTTGGGAAGGTTCATCCATAGGAATCCCCAGCTCTTTCATAGTCTTAAGAGGTAGTAAATTGACCGCCAAGCCATCATCCATCAAGATACGATTCACCATCTTTTCATCAACATATCTTTTAATGAATAGCGACCGATTATAGAGTTGAGGATATCTCTGTTGTTGTTACTCATTTTTGGACCTCACGTGCTGGAGGTGGTGTATGCCTCTTTTGAATTGAGTGTGGGAGTTTAACTCATGTTTGCTGAAAGATTGACAAAAGCAGAGAAAGAAATATTTTTTTTAAAACCTTGTTTGAGCTGTTTTCTGCTCTCTTTATCCTTCCCCTTTGCTGCCAAAATCGTTAGGTTTTCTTAGATTGATCAGGAGTCTTCAAAATGCTAAATTTGTTCCTTCTTTATCTAGTCTTTAAGGTTGGATAAATCCCTCAGAATTTGCACTAAAAAAACTGGTTTTGCTGCTGTCGCAATTTTTTGTTCCAACTTAGGCTCTGATTCTGACTTGGTTTCGTACGATATCTGATCATCCTAGCTATATTCTGTCACTCATGACATGTTGAAAAATTGACCTACACCTTTATTGAGTCTTAGGGATCACTGTTCTTAGGGCAGACTCTTGGTCAGATTTGGATGCTCGACATTGTCAGATCAAGAACCTTTTTTTACCAATCAGATTCCTGCCAGATTTTGTTATCTAAAATGATTTTATCTCACTTCGAATCCTTCATCAAAGTTGTAGTCCGAGACACGTAGATGAATTTCGGCTTTTGAATTGCTTGATTTCGATATCAGAAGCTCAAGATATTCCTGTTTGAAATCTAGCGTAAAAGCATAGAATCCTGCAGTGAGAAGGGTTCCAGCCGAGTTTGGTTGCAATTCTGTTATTCAAAACGAATTTATATCATTTTTTATCCTCCATGAAAGTTATAGCTCTACAAGTGTAAATGAATTTGAGACTTTTGAATCGCTTGATTTCAATATCAAAAGCTCATAATATTCTCGTTTGAACATCTAACGTGAAAGCAGAGAATTCTGCCGCGAGAAGGATCCTGACCCGAGTTTTGCACTAAAGATCCATTGATTGCTTTTTCGATACATCCTCAACCGTAATTTGACTATAAAAGAAAGAAAACCCTGGATTCTTCAATGTTGAAAAAGATTAAAAAAAGAAGTCATTTTCACAAATTTTGTTGATTTGTGCTTAGGTCATATTCTCAGTCATATCGGGATGCTCGGCATTGTCAATTTCTGAATTAGATCAGGAGACCCTTTTTGACCAACCAGATTACTGCCAGATTCTGTTCTCTAAAACGATTTTATCTCACTTCGAATCCTTCATCAAAGTTGTAGTCCTGGACATATAGATGAATATGGGCTTTTGAATCACTTGATTTCAATATCAGAAGCTTAAGATATTCTCATTTGAATATCTAGTGAGAAAGCAGGGAATCCTGCCGCGAGAAGAGTTCTAGCTCGCAGGTTTGATTCAAGGGATTACGGGCCGATTTGGACTTTTTTTTTCAGGGACTAAATTGAAAGGTGTTAAAATTAGGGATTTAACTGAAAAATGAAATTAGAAGAAACCCAAAATTAATTACGTTGCATGCAGAACAAACCAATATTCTGCACGCAACAAACTCGGCAATACAAGCCCCACCAGTTTTTCTTATCTTTGATCCAAAGGTAACAACTTTGAATACCTAGGCCAGCTATAGAAGAATGTTGAGGAGAGCTGCACCATCATTTAATGGTTGGGATTCTACACGTGGAGAATAATTACCAAGATCACAGAATCAATCAGAATATTTGGTTTCCTAATTTGCTTTATTTGATTACAAGCCACCCGTGTTTGTGTCCCCAGATTTTGTTTCCTAAATGGAGCTGCATATAGGCTATATGTAAGCCTTCTCTACTGACCTAAGGGGGATGAAATAAAAAAGAAGGAAAAGAGGGAGACAGAGGCAAAACAAGGAGAAAGAAAGGAGGCCTTTCTTTGATACTAAAACAAAACCCTTCACTGGAATGTGAAAGAAAAAAAAAGGACAGGAACGAAAGAAAAAAAAAGAGAGCAGAACGACATTGTCGAAAGCAGAACAACACAGAGGCAGGGGTGTGAACTCAACCAACATTTTCATCGCCATCTCCCTCATCATCTCCACAGAGAAGCAGGCAATAAGAGAAGGAAAGAGGGAACAACAGAAAAAAACGAAAAGAGAACAGAGGGAGTAGAGATAAAACGCAGAGAACAGAAAGAGTTTATGTTCGTTATTGTGAAAAGAGAAAAAGTAAAAGGGAAGAAAAACAGAGAAGGAGGGAAAGAGAAGAGAAGAAAACAGGAAGAAGCAAGGAAAAAGAGGCCAAAACCAGTGTGGCCATTGTTTTGTTTTGCCAGAATCAGTAACCACTGGCCGTGTGCAGAAGCTGCAATGCCATCTCATTCACCTGTTTCAGCGCCAGGATCTGCAGAACAGAAGAGAGGATAGAAGAGCTAAAACCAGTAGAGAGAGTGGGATGAAGACGAGGAGATAAAGCTCAGAAGAGGGACGCCAACACTGATAGACTAGCCGTCACGCCTTAAACATCACTGTTGTCCCTTCTTTTCTGCCTACAGGTTTGTTCTTCTCATCTCTTTGCATGAATTCATATTTGTGTTTTGTACTATTCAAGTGAAGTACCCAGGCATGCATATGTGAGGAAACTCACGTATGCTCTTTTTGTTTGCTCAGCCGGCTTGGGCATGTGACCCGGCTAGGCTTGCTGGGTTCAGCCCAGTCACATGGGCCGAGCTAGACCCAGCTCCAAAAACAACGAGTAATATTATTGGTTTTCTCATGTATTTAGTTTATGGTTTGTATTTTTTATATTATGGAAATACAAATCTGGTATTAAAATACCCGGTTTTCCACGAAATGTTGCATATATATATCTCTGAAAAATAAAAAAAATGTTTTCTTATTTGTTACATACAGTCAATACCCTAATATATTTTGAATTTCCTTTTAAAAAAACAAATATTTGAAGTTTAAAAGAAAATGTGTTTTTGCATGAATTTCTTAAACATAAAAAAAATTATTTTCTTGCATTCTAGATTTTACAACATGTTTGTAAAACTCCAAAGGGTATTGGCCAATATTCCAAACAATACAAAAAATCTTATTTTTTTGGGAATTCATCTATTATTCACTGTTAATGTTTAGATAAAGAAATCTCAAAGGGATGAATATCCAAAATATTATTGGGAATAACTTGTTATTATTCAATGTTAATATTTGGATAAAGAAACCCTCAGTGGTAAATATCCTAAATAATTTTTTAGGAATAATAAGTCATCACATAGCCTTAAAAGAAGCCTTGATTATAATCGAGAACATTTCAATTTTTGACTCCACCGTTTACGAGCCGTGAGAGTATGAAACACTAAGGAAAAAAGAGGTTTCTAAAGCGCTCTGAGTTTCCTTAGATTTCTAAATTTTTATTCCTTTTCCTTGTGATTTACGAGTCGCAAACACTTGAAATACTAAGGAAAAAATGAGCTCTTAAGCACATTGAATCTCCTTAGATTTCCATTTTACCTATCTCATAAATCATAGGTTATAAATTTAGTTTGAATGAAACACAGATTTCAAGAGATCTATATTAGTTCTCTTTGATACTTTGTAGACATATCTAAGGGTATGATCCACATTGACCAAGGGTTCTTTCTTTCTAGACTTTGAGTCCAAGTTTGTTCATCATAGCAAACTTATCCTAGGAAAACTAATGGGATTAGAAAACACCAACACCATAGCAATTATAAGACAAACCAAACACCAAGCAGCTTACCTTAGGTAGGGCGTACTAGAGGTGTTAATACCTTCCTTTTACGCAACTAGTCACTTGTCTTAGAATCTCTGAAAGATCAGTTAGGTTTTCTAGTGACAATAATACTAGGTGGCAACTCCTTTATTCACAAAAACAAAACAAAACAAAAACCAAAATCAATTGAGGGTCGCCGCTCTGCCGTGAGGGTGCAACATCTGTTATGCATACACCATGAAGTAAGTTTGAAGAGTGATCATGACTTTTCTTCATGACAGGTTCAATAAGAGTTTTCTCTTCATCAATATGATAGCAAGGAACAAGTGCATTTTCAATCCTTCTCATCTCTATTGACATGTACTCATTCAGTGTAACGGGCTTTCTTAGAATTTGAGCTAAAAAACCCTTATTTCTATGGATTTTTGTTGAATCTTTCAGCTTATCAGCTCATCAATTAGCTTCCCCGCCGTTGAGATACTCATTCTAGTTGGCTTTGTCATTTGCATGCACTTCTTCCTTCCTCTTCTATGTACGACTAAAGTCCATCCTTCATCATCATAATATTCAGATGAATTAGGATTCAAGTTATCAACTTGAGGTGCGAGGGTTATATATGGAGTTTGACTTTAAGATGCAGTGAAGCTCGTAGGCAAAATGACACCAAACTCTATAGGTTCAAATGAGCCAAAACTTATTGTAGGGAGTGACTGACATGATCCTAAATTGACCATGGTTGTGATATTAAAGGCTGCTACTTCATTACCAAAAACGATATCTCCATTCTTGTGTAGCCTCATGATCTTATCTTTTAGCACAAAGCACTTCTCTACAGGATGACTGATCAAACGATGGTATTTGCAATAGTTTGGATTGTCCACCTGGTTTGATTCATCGGGGCGCTTCACCTCCGATAACTCAATGATATTTGCCTCAAGCAAATCATCCAGCATCCTAGACATGTTTGAGTCGGGAAATGGATACATCTTTTTTTGTTGCTCTTTCAGGGATGGTTTTTTTCTTTCACCTTTTTTAAAAGTAGCCGGTGTCACCCGATCATTCCTCTTAACTCCAACTAGTAACCTTACAGTAGTCGAGTTAACTACTAAAGATTACTTTCCCTCGACCTTTGGAGTGCTCTTTTCAAATCTATGTCCTTTAAGCTTATTTCTCATTGGCTCTTGCATAGGTAATGATGAGCTTTCAATCTCCGTAATGCTAAGTTCCATGTCGTATACTCGAGTAGCCAATTCTTCAAAAGACTTTGGTTTGATACCTTTTAAAATATAGCGTAGTCCCCAATGCATCCTTTGAATACACATGTCTAGCGCAGAAGTGTTGGTAAGCCGATCTCTACAGTTGAGGCTAAGGTTTCTCCACCGATGTATGTAGTCGATGACAAGCTCTTCCTTCCATTGACGTGTATTAGTGAGTTTAATTATGCTAACCACTCGACGAGTGCTGTAAAAGCGGTTAAGAAACTCGCGCTCTAATTTCTCCCAATTATCAATCAAGCCAGACTCCAAGTCAATGTACCAATCGAAGGCATTACATTTCAAGGAACGAACAAACTGTTTTACCATGAGATCACCATTAGTTTCGATATTGTTGTAAGTCTCCATAAAGTGAGCTATATGATGCCTAGGATTTCTATTGCCATCAAATTGTTGAAACTTTGGTGGTTGATAGCTCGGAAGCATCTTCAGCAAGTCAATTTGTGGGGTGTACGACTTCGCATAAGAATACGAGGGTTGAACTGAGCTTTCTACTTGGTCCGTGATGGCTTCCTTAATAAGTTCTTTCAGTTGATTCATGGTAAAGATACCATCAATAATACCACGTATATTCCTTGCAGCTCCGATTGTAGAATCCTCAATGACATTGAATTGATCTACTTTAAATCCTTGGTAGCCGAGGTTTGGCCTTCTTCATTCATGCTCTCAAGTTTGTTCATCAACTTTGTTATCTCGTGATCTTTTGCCTTGAGTGAAGTCGAAAGCCCCTCAACGAGTTTTGTTAAGATAGCCACTTGATCCTCCAAAGATATTATCTCGATCATCATCAATGACATGGTGCCAAAACCCGAAGCCTTACTTGGTGATTGACATGGGAAAGCTTCTATAGGTGAATTGTCGAAGTTGCCTTGAGTGCTGAAGAAAATTTCACGCACCCCACTTGACTTTTATAGTGGAGTTACTTGTGGCTTCATCTTTAAGGCAAGATCTTGTGTCCCTCAAGCATTCAAAGTTGATGTTAACTTGAGAGTCGACTTAGTTTGTGCATATAATTCGACGATTGATTTCGTTTTCAAAGGTGGAGTTAAAAAGTCTTCAATGGTATGTCGACGACTTGAATCAGTAGCCTTGTTGCTCTTGGATGCGACAATGGTGATTATGTTCCTTCTAGTTGCCATTGAGAGTTTGTTGAAAATTATTTCTTGAATGGAAGAGATGAGAGGTAGAGATGTTCCCAGTGGAGTTGCCAGAAATTTATAGACATAATTTTAAGCACCTGAAATTAAACAAGTACACGTGTACAAATATATAATTTTATTAAATATATGATCGGGTACAATCTCTATCTAATATATTCTTTCAAAAGAATATGACAATCCTTTGATTCTTCCCTTGAATTTGATGTATAGTGACTTGATTTATTTGAGAAATCAAGCCAAGATTTGTGCTTTGCAAGAACGCGAATTCGGACGTGTATTGCGAAGCGAGATTTGGTGATTTCATGCTTTGAAGAGTACCTTTGCTTTGTCTTCAAAGTGTTGTTAAAGAACTCTTATGGAGCGTTTAGGCTTGATCCAGCAAAGCTTCGTTCTTTGTAGACTTCAAGCATAGATGAAGGAGGCTTGAGAACTTTTGAGAGAGCTTTCTTGCTTGAAGAGAGAGCTTACTTGCTTGAAGAGAGAGAGAGAGAGAGAGAGAGAGAGAGAGAGACCTTCCTTGCTCAAAGAGCTTGTATTGAAGGAAATTTGTAGGGGCTCTCAAGTCCTTTTCCAATGCCATATGACATAATTTTATTGGTTGATATTTATTGATGGGATCTCGTATTTATGACAAGATATCTTGACGGGATCTTGCATTTATGACAAGATATCTTGAATATCTCATCCCAAGTGTCAATCTTTCATTGGCCAAGAAATATATGAAGGCTCATTTATTTTTCATGTCATATATTTCAATTTTATTTTATTCTTTCTTTTAAAAAATAAAATAACACGTGGTGAAATTTGATTGGTAGAAAATTTGTGTTTCTACCTCCCATTCAAGGCAATAAAGAACTTGACATCTACAATAATCACATCTAATTTGTGGAATTTATAATTGCCCTCTTTCACAAGCCTGATTGCCTCTTGAGAATTAGATTGGAGAATGATCCTTCTATGGCCTCTATCCCATGCTACATCTAAGCCATGTTTAATTGCTAAAAGCTCTAGAAGAAAATTCAATCCAAAACCACAAAAACCTGAGAAACCTGTCATCTAGTGACCCTCATTGTTTTGAACCAGTCCCCCAAATCCAGACATACATGGGTTGCCCTGAGAGCTGCCATCCACATTCACACAAACATAGCCTTCATCTAGACAAAGCCAAGAAACATATATTGGATCTCTTTGAACTGAATCCAAGCTACCCCATACCTTTTGGCATTCATCATTTAAATGATGAATTTGGTTAATGATCCAGGAATCCCTTGCAAAATATTCATCATGCACAATATAGTTCCTACACTTCCATAACCACTAGAAGGTTGAAAGGAATAGAGTTGTTGCATTGGATGAGATAAAGTTTTAACACCAAACTTTAACTTCATCACTCTAAAAGTCCCGTAAATAAACAAAGTCGAGTGTCTCCCAAACATTTTTAACATACACACAATCTCTTAAGCAATGTAGGATATCTTCCTCCTCCCTATTGCAGCAGTAACAGGTCGATGAAGAAGCCAAGTACCGTTTGAAGCGTAAAGAATTTGTAGGCAAACAATCATGCCAAATTTTCCATATCATCAACCGAATCTTTTCAGGAATTTTCAATCTTCAAATCCAAGACCAGTGTCAATCACCATTGAGAGTAACGTAAGATTTTGGAAGCCATAAATAGGCTGTATATTCTTAAAATATTAGACAACCAAATGATTCTATCATCAGACCGAAGATATAAAGGTATTGGGACAACAGTAACCAGGTTCCTAATATCGTTAAGAAGATTAGTCATACGTTAACTGAAGTTCCAGTAGCCATTAATCCATAAATCATTCACCTTCAAATTAGAATAACTAATATGAACATGAATAAGGGAGCCCATTGTGCCTACATCAAGCCATCGGCCAAACCATAATGAAACATCATCTTTACCCAATTTAAATGCAAAGCTATCACGTAAGCATTTGAAAGTTTTATAAACAGCTTTCCACATGTTTGAAGTTGTTTTTGAAGGAGGAGAACAATAAAACAAACTAGAATTTCACAGATATTTGTGATGAAAGATTTGAACCCACGACTTCCTCCCACCACAAAGTAATTGCCTAGCTAGTTTGTCAAGGATAGAAACATTAGCTAGCCTAGTAGCCCCCTAAAATTCCTTAGCTTGATGATGGTCTTCCAATTAATTAAATTGAAACCTCAGCCTGAGTCACCTCTACCCCAAATAAAATTCCTGATAGTCTTGCCAATGCTATTACACACAGCTTTTGGAAACAATTGATTTTGCATATAACATATAAGGAAAGAAGAAATAATTGTGCGAGCTAGAGTTACCCTTCCTGCTCTGTTAAGCATACGACCCTTCCAACCTACCAGTCTAGATTGAATACAGTACATGATGAAGTTGAAATCTGATCACTTTGCACGCCCCTGAGTCAAAGGAAAACCAAGGTATATTCCAAGGTCACTCACAAATTTCACCGGTGATAGTTGAGCCAATGCATTTTTCAAATGTCTGTTAACATTCCTCGAGGTCATAACTCTTGATTTACCAAAATTCACTCTAAGGTCTGATGAATTACAAAAACTAGTAAGAACATCAATAAGTGAGTGCATATATGTTTTGCTAGCCTTGATAAAAAGAATATCATCATCATCAAACAAGAGATGTGAAATGCCTAGGCCATTTTTAGAAATATGAATTGATTGCCACACTTTATCAAACACCTTCTTGCATATTAAGCAAGATAGCTTCTCATACATAGAACAAATAAGTACGGAGAGAGTGGATCACCCTGTCGAAGCCCCAGGTTTGGAGAGAAAGAAGGTAATTTTGAACCGTTCCAGAGGAGTGTAAGAGAGGTAAACCGAATACAAAACATAATTAATCTGATTGTTCCTTCAGGGAACCTAAAATGCTCTAGAATACTTTGAAGAAAGTCCCAGTTTACTCTATTATAAGCTTTCTCTAAATCAATTTTAGCAGTCAAGTAGCCCTGTTTCCCTCTAGTCTTATACATGAAGTGCATAACCTCTTGTGCGATCAATGCATTATTAGAAGTACTGTGTCCTGTAATGAAGCTGCTCTGAAGAGACCCAATAAGGTCATCCAGGAATGGTCGCAGTCTATTTACCCGGACTTTAGTAATCAACTTGTAGACTACATTGCAGAGACTAATGAGATGAAACTGTTTGATGGTAGTGGGTCTCTCTTCTTTTGGAATAAGATCCACAAGAGTCAGCAAATATCTTGATTAAAAGATCCATTCTCAAAAGCTGAATAAACTATAGTTATCAAACCCGACCCAGGGGTTGACCCGACTAAGGGATTGAGTCTCGGGTTTCATAGGTCAACCTGGAAAAATTAAAAAAAATATTAAAAGTTTTAATATTTCATATGAAAAAATTAAGAAAAAATCTATGTGAATATAGGCTATACATGTTGTAAATAATGAAATTTAAAAAAATATTATAAAATTTTTTTTATCCCACATTAAAAAAACATAACTTTTTTCTTGTAAACATAGAGTATATATACTAAAGGGCTTCAAATCCCACATAAAAAAATAATTTTTTCTTGTAAACATAGAATATATATACAAAAGGGCTTCAAGTCTCACATTGAAAAAATAAATTTTTTCTTGGGAACATAGAGTATATATACTAAAGAGTTTCAAATCTCACATTGAAAAAATAAAATATTTTTCTAATATTTATATAGTGAACTTTAAAAAGTTTTAACAACCAACTAAAAAATATAAAAAAAGGGGTATAGGAGAAAAACCACATTTGAAAAAAAAAAGGGTCTCGTTTGGGTCATGGGTCAACTGGGTTTTGCCGGATTGTTGCATCAGCCAATCTTTTAACAAACTCAAACCGGTCCAGCCACCGAGTTGACCTACCGGTCCGAGTTTAATAACTATGGAATAAACTAACCTTCAAACATCATCTCCTACTATGTCCTTGTATTTTTTTTTATAAAAAAAATAGAGCATGAAAACCATCCTTACCGGGAGATTTATATGAACCCATGCTCCTTAAAGTAATATCCACCTCCTTTTTAGTTACCGATTTAGATAGCTCTGTTACTCCCTCCGATGACAATCTAGGAACAACAACACCCTCAAGGGCATTCAGCTCAACAAAGTCATTAGAACAAAATATTGATTTATAGAAACTGACAGCTTCCACTTAGAGAATATTGTCATCAGAGTACCACAACCCGTTAGGCAAAAATAATCCACATATTCTATTCCTCCTTCTCTTGGTCTTTGTAAGAGTGTTGAAAAATTTGGTATTCATATCCCTATAGCTCACCCATCTTTCTCTTGATTTTTAAAACCATAAAAGTTCTTCTTGTCGGAGAACTTCGTTATATTCCTGTCGCAACCGATGTTCAAGAGAAAAGAGAGATTCCTTATAGTTATACTCCAAACAATCTTGGGCACCCTTCAACCTAGCTTCGATACGTCGCTTTCTTTAAAAAATATTTTTGAATGTATTTTTATTAAAGTTTATAGAGTCCCTACAGACTTCATTGAGACCATGCATTGCATTATTTTTGCTCTTGCTCCATGTTGTACTAACCATATCCCTGTATTCATTATGAGCGGTCCAGGCTGCCTCGAATCTGAAAGGCCTCTCCCTCAACCTATACGGCAATCGTCCACGTCTCAAAAGAATTAGATTATGGTTAGAATGAAGTCTACACAGGTGCTCCACATAAGCATTAGAAAGATCATTTTTCCATTTCACAGAAGCTATAACCTTATCCAATCTCTTAACCAAATAACAAAAACCATGAATGTGGCGGTGCCAAGTAAAGTGCTGACCTTGATACCCCAGGTCTATAAGGTTGCAACCTGTCATTGTCTGTAAGAACCAGGAAGCTCTGGATCAAGAGAACAATTCGCCACAAGTCTCTGCCGATGGACAAATCTCATTAAAATCCTCGATCAGAGCCCATGCCCCTTGCATAGTATCCATAAAAGTTGGCAAATAATCCTAAAATTATTGTCGTAGGTGAGGAATTGATGATACATAAACCGCTGAGACAAACCAATGATGGCCTCCGAAAGAAACTTTAATAGTAGCACATTGACTAGTAGTATCCATGATATTAGTAGTAAAGAAACCTTTTGTTCATAAAATCTAAATACCCCCTGCATGACCTTAAGATTCAACTATAACTGCCGAAAAATAACCCATACTAGCCCATAATTTCTCCACCCTAGCAAACAGAGCGTGAGTTTCCAATATCACAAAGAGTGAGGGCTGATATTTATACACTAAATCTGTATAGTGTCTTTTACCTTGGTTGTTAACAGCTCCCCTAATATTCCAAGATAGGATTGAAAATTCATTGAATAACTACATCATAAGAAATAATACAAAAAAAAAAGATAGCAAAAACCACCAGTTCATGGCCCACCATCTATAACCATACCTTCTCTTGTTTCCAGTACCCCATTAATACTATTTATGATGTTAATAGTATCCTCCTTACTAGTGGCATGATCCGAACATTCAACACCAAAAGGATAAGTTATGTTAGGGTCATGTGTACTATTATTTTCTTTCATTGTCGTTGTGGTGACTCCAACATAGGACCCTGTCTTCCCCAACCCATTAGCATTCTACTCTGAGTCTTTTTCTCCCTTGTCATGTCGGGGCCTTTTGATGAGAAAACTAGAGGTGTTGAGATATTTAAGTAATTCTACTTCGTCTCTTGTCTGTAATAATAGCAGGCTTCATAATAGGCTCAGCTACTGTGGGCTTATCTCGTTTTACACGTTTCTTATGCTGAGTTATAAACTTCAGGCCTACACTAGGAATAATCAGGCCCGTATATTGTTTTTCTTGTAGCCCATATTGTTGTGATGCAACAAAAATATCCTCATCAACCCCCTCTAATACCAAAAATTTATTAGATTTATTACCCTGATACACCTTTTTTTTAATTTCACTCCCTTATCGTTTTTTGGTTTCCTAACTTTGGTAACTGTTAGCCAGTCACCATGAATTTCGCTTTCGATACCTGGACTTACGGCCTGAACTGTGGAGCCATTACCATTGTTCATATCTCCTCTGGTCGTTGTTGCCCTAGGCTCATCAGCCACCATCCCTTCAGCTGACACACCGTGTGATGACAAAACTTTGCAATCCCTCCCTAAATGCCCATAGCAGCCACAACTGTTGCAAATTAAATGTAAACCCTCATACTCCACCTTATACCAATTATCTTTGATCCATAATCTTCCCACTACGAGTTGATCAAGATCAATTTCAATGCAAATACAAGCAAAACACCCCCGTTCAAACATTCAGTGTATGCATGTCAACCTTAATAGGTTTGCCTATAGCCAAAGCCATGGCTATGAGGAAGCTCTCGTCATAAAACACTAGATTAAGGCTTGAAATCCACACCCATACCATTGCTCCATTGATTTTTGTTATGGAAGATATGAACTCTGGTGACTAATTACGCTCTGTAAGGTAATGTTCAAAAAGCATCCAAGGCCCTCCATTAATTACTTTCGCTCTATCATCTGCAAGATCAAATTTGACCATGAAAAAACCATTGTCAACGTTCATAAGCTTAAAACCTCCATTCAATTTCCAACCCCTTTCAATCTCATTCTTAACTAATAGTAACCAATTTTCTTGCCAAAAAGTTTAATGATCAGAGAACCATACCAAGGGTACCACAACTCTCAAAAGACTGAATCATCAATATAGACCTTTGGTAATAAACAATTCCCATTATCATGCTCAATACGGACAAGATTGTTGTCAATCAGATTAACCCTTTCTCTCATAGGTGGAGGAGTTTGAATACCTAGCACCTTATCTTTAAAGGAGACTCTTCCTTGTCCTGATGAAGATCCAAATCCATTCACTATATTAGGTGGTTTTGTAGGAATCGATCTCACTCCAACCAAAGTATATGCGAACTCTACATTCATTCTCTTCTTAAATTATGTGTAGATATTTACAAGAGACTAAAATAGAAAGGTATTTTTAAGAGTTTTGATGATGAAAAGATTATATATAAATTGGTTAACTTGAATGTAGTTCAGCATGCAATACAATCTAGATTAAGTTATAAACTATAAATTAACGAGTTAATCTCCTAGACTAGACTTAATTCAATAAAAACAATTCTTAGTTCCGGCTAAGACTTAATTCATGGAATTCTTAAGTTGGTCTTCTATTAACCTATCTAACCTATCTAGACTTTAGTTTAGTCTTGACAAATCAATAAAGTGGAGTATAATTTAGTTTCTAGTCCTAGAAAGACATTCAATTAAAAGTTTATTTAAAAGTGTGGTAATAATTATTTATCAAAATACTTTTTATTTGAAAATGTATCAAAATAATATTTTTTTTATTTTTTTAAAAAATATTTTTAATATCATCACATTAAAATAATTTTTTTAAAATAATTTAAAATAAAAAAAATAAAATTTTTAAAATATTTTTAAAATAAAAAAACAAACAGGATACAATGAAATGCAAAGATGAAGTTAGTGTTGTTGAAAATTGTATTAGACGGCTAATCTGGTGAATTAATTAAGAAAGATTATGATGGCATTAGACTAGAACCATCATTCAAGTACGCCGTTAGTTGAGATGTCGACGCTTTTTGGAAGGATGATAATAATTTTAACTGATAAATGAGCAGACCGTACACGTTTTTCTCCTTGTATTAGTTTGGTACGACTGCCAGGATATACTAACTTCCAGTTACAGATATTAATTCTCATTCTTCAGAGTAATTTTTAAACTGATTCTAACCTTAAAAAATATTAAATTAATATTTTTATATAATTTTCAATTGTTTTAATTTACTAATATTAAAAATAAAAATAAAAATAAAAATAAAAAGTATTATTTTAATAAATTTTTAACTAGAAAGCACAAGAAAGTATTGTGTTTTTTACTCGGGAGAGATGTCGATTGCAGCGCAGGAGCACCACGACATGGTCAAATGGATTATAAATTCCGATCGAATATCAGAGTGAAAGAAATAGAACCACTAGCCTCAATAAGGTTATAATGTTTCAGGCGAAGTGTTGATATCGAAACTTTCATTAAATCCACCTGGTTTTTTTTTTCCGTTTGGATTCGGTTTGATTTTTTCGGTTCCAAGTTTATAAAACCGAAACCGAACCGGTCGGGTTTTTTAAAATTTTAATCGGTTTTTTTCACGGTTCGATTTTTTATTTTTTTTCTGGTTTTCTCAGTTTTTTGATTTTTTCACTCACTCCTAGTAACATCTAAGCCTCTCACTGTAGGGTTCCCCATCCACCGGAGGTTATCTATTTGCATCTCTCTCACCCTCGATCAACAGATAGACTCGGTAGAACAAAAACAAGCGAAGCCTGTTTTGCTCTTTGTTTGTGTACCTTGCCATCCATCAAGGAAAGGAAAACGTCCATCATTCTTCTACAGTTCTACTCTTGTCTGTTGGTGTTCTTTAATTCTATCGCTGAACCTTGTCCTTTATTCGTATATCTCTCTGTTCTAGCAGCACATCTTGTATTTGAACCGTATTCGAAATGCTTTTTTTAAGGCATGATCACCCACCCCCATCATCAATGGAAATAACAAAAACTTACATAAAAGAAGAGCACATGCAGA
>Ga0325414_1001050_pt1 | contig 25540 bp, 15 predicted proteins | sample PopdelMetagenome_8_FD_206183 | JGI IMG/M metagenome (GOLD analysis project Ga0325414, IMG submission 206183) | Populus deltoides microbial communities from Bellville, Georgia, United States - Leaf-PdKOR-R3 | ecosystem: Host-associated > Plants > Phyllosphere > Phylloplane/Leaf | place: USA... | reverse complement strand
GTAAGACATAGGGAGATGATAGCTCTAGATTCCTCTATTGTACATTAGGATCTGGGATGATCCTAGATCTAAGGATGTTGAGTCTAGTGTTTCTATAGGTCTAAAGATACCTAGGTCTACTGCGTAGCCGAGCCCAAGAAATTAAGTTAAGTTTGATATCTTGTTAGACTCGCAACCATTTAGGCTTGTAATGTGATCAAGCCTAAGGGAGTTAAGTTTGACATTTTACCAAAATCATAAACACCAGGGCTTGGAACAAAGCTAAGCCCAAGAAAATTGGATATGATATTTTATTAAACGCGCATGTACCTGACATGTAATCAAGTTAAAAAAAAATAGGTTGAACATCTTTCTAACTTTTTTTTCAATGAATTTTGATCTTTTTTAAGCTTTTATAATGTGTCGTCTTTTTCCTGGATGCTCTTTCCATGAGACATGGGAATTTTGAGTAAATGGATTTTAGTATCCATCATGCTTATCTATCAAAGTATCATGCATGGTTTGGCAAATGCATCACGCACTAAGTCAATAGTATTTAACTCGCGAGTCCAGTTTGATAACCACAAATACAAAAAAGGTAACCATAAATCTCTGCTACTGATCATTCTAGTAAATCTAAAGTCCACCCTCAAAAAATCACACTCGTCGCATCTCAAAACTCCAAAGTCTAGGTCTCCCAGCCCTCCTTCACTCTTTCCTCATCATATAGTCTTCACATTCAATAGCATTGGACGTTCCCTTTTTCTTCATTTATAAACACGTCTGTAAATAATGGACCTTATATTTTCTTTAGACGAATTAGAGAGAGTAAGAGAGAGAGAGAGGCTAATCTTTTGTGCATAAAGGTTCTGTGACATAGTGAGTTGCAGTGGAAATAAAAATCTTGGAAAGCACTAAATGGTGGAGGCTGTAAAAGCTCGATCTCTGGAGGAAACTCCAACATGGGCGGTTGCAGTTGTTTGTTTTGTGATGGTATTGATTTCAATCATTATTGAACACATCATTCATTTAATTGGAAAGGTAAGACTTGAAGTTAGCTACCTAATGGCTATAGTTTGAATTTCTTTGTTAAGATCGAATATATCTCAAACGATACACACACACACACACTTTGTTCTTTGCATGCAGTGGCTGAAAAAGAGACGCAAACGAGCTCTTTATGAGGCACTTGAAAAGATCAAATCAGGTTTGAAATCTCGTAAATTAGGCATATGTGCATATATTAGAATTGTGTTTTGGTTTCCAAGGAACTGAATTAGCCTTTGTGTATATCTTTCTCAGAGCTTATGTTATTGGGATTCATGTCATTGCTTCTAACAATAGGACAAGGACCTATTTCAGAAATATGCGTACCAAAGTCTGTAGGGGCTACCTGGCATCCATGTAAGAAGCAAGAGAAGGATCCGTCAGAGGATGAAAATGGGGGATCTGACAAATGTGCTGAGAAGGCATGTTGCCTTGATTCTTTTAAGTAATTTGTCTGTGATCTTGGTGGCGCGGACTTTAATTTTCATGGTTAATTTGGTGCGCTAAGAATTTGTAAATGAATTGCACCTGAAGCCAAGAAAACTTCAGAGTTATTCATGAAAAAAGCAACACGGCGGGCACATACAAGAGAAAAACGAACAAAATAACTCGATTTGGTGATAAGTTTTAGCAAAGCAAGGTGTTAATCCATGGCACCTCTTGATCTTTGCAGGGTAAAGTTTCTCTTGTTTCAGCTGACGGCATCACCCAACTTAACATATTCATCTTTGTGCTAGCGGCTTTCCACGTGCTCTGTTGCATCATCACTCTGACCTTAAGCAGAGCAAAGGCATGTACAGTCAGTTTCTTTTTCTTTTTCCTGTGCGATTATTATTTAGAGCAAGGATTTAGTTGTTTCGTTTACTGTTGGTGGATTGCAGATGAGGAAATGGAAGAAATGGGAAATTGAGACGACAACATATAACTACCAGTTCTCACATGGTGGGTATCATACAATTACATGCTGAAATGCCACCTTCGGGCCTCCAGCAAATCTCTAGCGTTAAGGAAGATGATTGATATTCTCCTTTGATTTCAAAATGGCATGGTCACATTAATGGTGAACATGGGAGAAAATCCGTTGAGAATTTCTTGACCACCATGACAAATTATACATTTTATCTACTTCTTTTCCAACATTTTCTATTTATTAAAAAAAGCTGGACGAAAAGGATTAAGCTATAAAAATAAAAGTTAAATATATAATTTCTGAAACAATGACAGATTTATTATTCAATGCGTCCTGCAGACCCGGAGAGGTTTAGGTTTGCAAGGGAGACATCATTTGGAAGGAGGCATCTGAACTTCTGGGCTCGCTCACCAATTCTCCTGTGGATAGTAAGTGAGAAAATTTACTCTTTGGGTTTTTTGTTCTTACAATTCCAATTGGCTAGCTCTCCTTGATAATAATCAATTGCAACCCATTTGAGTAAGTTTTCATTTGTCCAGGTCTGTTTCTTCAGACAATTTCTTAGATCAGTTCCAAAGGTGGATTACCTGACCCTACGCCATGGCTTTATCACTGTAAGTAAATTTTAATATCAGATGCCCATCAATACAAAACTGATTCCATTGAATACTTAGTAGCTATGTTTTGCAATTGCTCTCTAGGCACATTTGGCACCTCGGAGTCAAACTAAGTTCGATTTCCAGACATACATCAAAAGATCGCTTGAGGAGGATTTCAAAGTTGTGGTTGGAATCAGGTTACCTATCCACTATATTGATTATTAGCTTTCCTGAAAATGATAAGAGAGAGTAACAGAGAATTCAAGAAAATGACCTTTCTTTTTCGTGCTCGCAGCCCAACCATCTGGTTCTTTGCAGTTCTTTTCCTACTGTTTAATACATATGGTGAGCCGAAATCAGTATTTCTCTTGAACATCATGCATTTGTGGACTCAAAGATTTTAGCAATGCGCTCTCTTGTAGCATCGAAGTCGAACACTTTCCATGGTGTTTTTCCATTAGAAAACAAATTTTCTTTACATATTGCCATTATCACGAATATATAACTAAAAGATTTCACAAGCCAAACTGAAACAACGTTTGTTATGGGCAGGCTGGTATTCTTATCTATGGCTCCCTTTCATCCCGCTGATTGTAAGCAGAAAATCTGATCCAGTTAGTCATTCTATTATTGACTATACAAAACTGGAAAATCCATGAGCTTGACGTGGACTCTTTATATTACAGGTTATCTTATCGGTGAGTACAAAGCTACAGGTTGTTATAACCCAGATGGGTCTAAGGATTCAAGGCACACAGGTGGTGCAGGGTACCCCAGTGGTCCAACCAGGGGACGATCTCTTTTGGTTCAACCATCCACGCCTACTTCTTTATCTTATAAATTTCGTTCTCTTTCAGGTATCTCTGTGCATTTCGATTTACAATGCTTCGTGATCAACCTTACATTGAAACCATTTCTTCTTAACTTTTTCTATGTTGTCCGCCCATTTTTGTGAATGCAGAATGCTTTTCAGTTTGCTTTCTTTGCGTGGACTTGGGCAAGTTTTTTTGGCTTTATCACTGTTTATTTTGCTGGCAATTGGTTTCGCTATCTAAATTTAACTCTTGGCTTTCTTCTCCTTCACTCTGTAGTATGAATTCGGGTTGAAGTCTTGCTTTCACAAGTATCCAGAAGATCTAATTTTGAGGATCACAATGTGGTGAGCTTTTCCCTCATCACAACAGCTTTGAATCACACTTGTGACGAACCATCTAGAATTCTGCAAATAACACAAGCTTTTTCTGATTTGAGAACAGGGCAATAATTCAATTCTTTTGCAGCTATGTGACTCTTCCTTTGTATGCGTTGGTAACTCAGGTAGGCCTGCTGCCTTGCAATGCACAGCCCTTTCAGTTTACGAGACCCCGTGCCTTCTATCATCATCGCATTGTTTTCTCATATTATCTATCTTTAGTTTCAGTTTTATAAAATTATAGAGTTATCATCTTACTTATTAAATCAGATGGGTACAACCATGCGGCCAACAATCTTCAATGAGCGACTTGCCAAGGCCCTGAGAACTTGGCACCACACTGCTAAACAACACGTTAAACAGAACCGGCACTCGGGCACTGTAACACCAACAACGAGTGCACCAGGCACCCCATCGCATACCATATCCCCTGTTCATCCACTGCATGACTACAGAGGCGAGTCCGATGGAATACAAGCATCACTAAGGTCTTAATTTGAAACCGGTGACTGGAGACGGACAGCCTCAGTATTTTAGGTTCTCACAAACACTTAAAACATGGTGTAGAAGAAGACACGGAGAAGCTCTTGAACTGACCTCCATTCCTACTACAATTATATAGTCCAACGATTTTCAGCGTGACATTGACATGACAGATTTCTCCTTTGATGATCTAGAAAATAAAATGTGTTTGGGAATTATTAGGGTGATTTAGTTAACACAATTGCTGATTCTGTAGCAGGCAACTCCAGTAGTCTATTTTTTTTTTAATTTCTTTTATGTGATTGTGATTTGAGACCGATGAAAAACATAAGCGTTATGTGAAATGCAACATCGATTCCAAGTTACCTTCTCCTCCCAAGCACAGAATGCAAACAATTTAAGTAGAGAGAATCAAGTTTGGCATGTCAGAAATCTATAAAATATAGAATCACGCGGTGACACCAAACTCAAACCCCCAGATAGAGGGACCAGTAAACACAGCAATCATCGAACTGAAAATTGACAGAAGAGACATGATTACTTGTCGAAGTTTAATTTCCTATTGTTCGAAATGTGTGGATAACATTCTAAGAAGATCCAAGACCTTGATATCCTGGTTATATGCCTATTAATAAGAAAAACGATACCCATGAAACTGAGCATTGAACAGAGAATAACAGAAGAACAACTTAAACACTAGCGTAACCATAATCTAACGAGTTTCTAAGAGCAACCAAACAAGAAGACGACAATTATTACACTCAGAAATCACCACCACGAGGACGGAGCACGAGATTGATAGTAGACTCCTTCTGAAGATTATAATCCGCAAGAGTTATCCCATCCTCCAATTGCTTCCCAGCAAAGATAAGCCTCTGCTGATCAGGTGGAATACCTTTCTTATGTTGAATCTTTGTTTTCACGTTGTCTATTGTATCAGAGCTCTCGACCTCAAGGGTAATCAGAGCTCTCGACCTCAAGGGTAATTGTCTTTCCTGTTAGGGTCCTGACAAATATTTGCATCCTTCCTCTTAAACGCAGCACCAGATGACGAGTAGACTCTTTTTTAATATTATAATCAGCAAGGGTCTTCTATCTCCAAGTTGTTGATGCAATTAATCATTTTAATTTAAAAATTTAAATTATTAAATAAATTTTTAAAATATAATTTCTATTATTTTTTAATATATTTTTTTAAGTGAAAATTCTTTAAATTTAAAAAACTTATACAAGCATATATTGATGAGATTTCAAGATATGATTTATATTATTCTCTAACACCCCCAAGTAAAAGCCCTTAGATCTTGAGAAACTTACACATGCTTACAGTACCTAATGTTTAATTTTTATTAAATAAATAAGGATGATAAGACTCGAATTCATGACCACTTGGTTATCAAGGCTCTGATACCATGTTAAAGAACCATCTTAATCCAATAGCTTAAATTATTAAGTGAGGTTTCTAGATATGATTTATATTATTTTCTATCAATTACTTCTCTGCAAAGATTAGCCTCTGCTAATCTGGAGGGATTCCTTCCTTGTTGGACTTAACATTATCATTTGTGTCAGTGTAAGATTAAATAAATGTAATATGCAAAAATTGCTATAATTGATTATGTATTAAAGTAATAGTCCATAAATATTAGCTTCATCACTAATAAAGCATCCAATTTATATTAAAATTTAGAGTTATTATGTGAATGGGAACAAGAGACTTTTGGTAATATTTTTTGGTTTAGGTCATAAATTTTTTATATATAATTTAATATTTATATTTTTATCCATCGTGAATGTGTTAGGCTCAATACTAAAGTTCAATAGACTCTAAGTTTTAGTTGTCACTTAATTATTTCATCACAAAACTACATGTTATTTAGGTTATTTTAAGTATATTTTCCAATATTCTTTCACTTGGCTCATATGACACATCTAAAAAGTGGCAATATCTTTATAAAATTTAAAATATCTAGTAAGTGAAAACACCTACACTTAAAATTTATATTAAAATTTAGGGTTATTATATGAATGGAAACAAGAGACTTTTTGTAATATTTTTTCGTTTAGGTCATAGGCTTTTTATATATAATTTAATATTTATATTTTTATCTATCGTAAATATGTTGGGCTCAATACTAAAGTTCAATAGACTCTAAGTTTTAGTTGCTACTTAATTATTTCATCAAAACACTACATGTTATTTGGGTCATTTTAAGGATATTTTCCAACATTCTCTCACTTGGCTCATATGACACCACCTAAAACGTAGCAATATCTTTATAAAATTCAAAATATCTAGTAAGTGAAAACACCTACACTTAAATAAAAAATATAACATATGAATTTAGAGGTCACATTTTATAATCATGCATTTCCTTTCATGTATTACAATATATTACATCTTAAAAAATAAGTACTTAATGAGCAAATAAACTTTATGAATGAATTTCCAATAAGTCTTTTAGATCCAACTTTATATATCCTAACACACACACACACATAAATAATATTTTATTTGCACAAAACATCACTTCAATATCTAAGAATAATATTAAGAAAAATGTCTAGACAATTAACTAAAATAAAATGAATTCAAACATCAAATAGCTTAGCTGACCCATACAATCCACATGATCTCTATATTATGTTAATGGCAGTGCTTTAGTCATGGGATTAACAAACATTAGCTTAGTGCTAATATGCTCAATGAACAATTCATGTTCCTTTACTTTCTCTCTTATAATGAGATATTTTATCTCGATATGGTTATTTCAACTTCCATTCTTATTGTTCTTAGAAACGAAACTGCAATTGAATTATGACAATATATCTTTAATGGTTTTGATATGAAATCAAAAACTTTAAGCTCAAATATAAAATTCCTTAACCAAATCGCATGTGTTGTTGTTTCATAGTATACAATGAGTTATACTTTCATAGTAGACAAAGCAATAATAGTTTGTTTAATACTTCTCCAAGATATAGCTCATTCAACAAGAAAAAAGATGTATTTTGAAGTAGACTTTCTTATGTTTATGTAGTCAATAAAATTCAATTCTGAATGACCAATTACCTCAAGGTGATCATTGTGTTTATAAGTCAACTTGTAATTTTTGGTTCCTTGTAAGTACTTGATGACTTTCTTAGTAGCTTTTCAATTGTTCATTCCTAGATTACTTTGGAACCTTCCCAACATTTCTACTGTAAATGTCAAGTTAGGTTTTGTAATACATTAAACTCCCAACTACAAATGCTTAGAGATTGTTACTTATCTGTTCCCTTTTGAATTCATTTTATGGGTATTGATTCTAATTGACTATGTCCTCTTTTATAATTGGTGTTATTGAAGGTATGGAACTTATCTTTTATAATTGGTGTTATTGAAGGTATGCAATTTAATTTTTTAAATCTTTCCAAAACTTTTTCCATAGGCTTTTTGAGACAGTTTTAATGTCCTTTGAGACTTGTCTTTATGAATCTCTATGCCAATGACTAAAAGGCTTTACCCAAAACTTTCATATCAAAGTTTTGAGAAAAAAATATTTTATCTCATATAGCAAACACAAGTCATTACTTGAAATCAAAATATCATCTATATATAAGACACAAAAAAATATATATTCTCTCTCATTAACCTTAAGGTATATATATTGATCAATAACATTTTCAATAAAATCGTATGAGATTATAACATTATAAAATTTAATATACCACTGTCGAGAGGCTTGCTTTAGTCCATATATAGATTTCTTTAGCTTACAAACCAAATGGCCATTTGTGTCATCACAAAAAACTTTAGGTTGATTCATATATACTTCTTCTTCTAAATCTTTATTTAGCAATGTTGTTTTCATATGCATATGATGTAGCTCTAAATCAAAATGAGCTACGAATGTCATTATTATTCTAAATGAATCCTTCCTACAAACTAGAGATAAAGTTTTATGGTAGTTTACACCTTCTTTTTTCATATAACCCTTAGCCACAAGTCTATCTTTATATCGCTCGATATTACCAGAAGCATCTCATTTGGTTTTATAAACCTATTTATAATTAACAGCTTTAAATCCTTCTTCTAATTGGATAAGGTCCCAAGCTTGATTTTTATACATAGACTCCAATTTTTCTTCATGAAATTATACCACAAAGTAGAGTTTGCTCCATCCATGGCTTGTGAAAATAAATTTGGATCATCTTTAGGTCCAACATCAAATTCATACTCTTAAAGGAATATAACACAATTATTAAAAATTATTGGTCTTGTTCCTGAAGATCTTTTTTATTCAATTTTCTCATGTAGGTTTACCTTATCATGAATTAATTGCTATTGGATTGGTTGCCCTTAAATGGGTTGTTTTTCAATATTATCTAAATGATTTTCTTGAACAATAACCAATTGTCTTTTATCTTTATACAACTTAGTCGAATCTTGTGTTTCCTCAAATTCTATCCTTGTAAAAATAAATCACTCCCACTAAGATTGAGATCCCCAAGAAATTTATTATTTCTTTCCTCTACTATTCTTATGCTATAATAAGGATAATATATCCTTTAGAACTTACTGTATAATTAATGAAATGTTAATTGGTTGTTCTTAAGTCTAATTTTTTTAGTTAAGAATTATAAATCTTTACCTTAACAGGACAACCTAATATTTATGTATGATTTAAACTAACCTCATATATATGTACCTCATATATATGTATGATTTAAACCTCATATATATGTACCTCATATATATGTATGATTTAAACTAGGCTTTCATCCATTCTATAATTTAAAAGGTGTTTCAAACATAGCTTTGGATAAAATTCTATTTAAAATATACATATTAGTCTTTAATGCTTCACTCCATAAGAATAATGGTATATTAGAATTACTAATCATGCTCCTTACCATTTCCATAAGTGTATGGTTCTTTCTTTTAGCTACACCATTTTGTCATTGTATGTCAGACATTATATATTGTACAATAATACCCTCTCTTATAAGGAACTTTGTAAATGGACCTGATATTTATCTACCATAATACTCTTTATTTCTATATGACCTTACAATCTTTATGGCCTTTTCATCTTATTTCTCTACCTTAACCTTATAGGTTTTAAAAGCATCAAATACTTAAGCCTCGTCAAATAAGATATAAAGATAAATAAATCTAGATTAATCATTAATGAATGAGATAAAATATTCGTAACCATTCAAGCATGAAGTATTAAGTGGTCTACAAAACTTAATATATATGATTTTTAAAATTTATAAGCTCCTCGTAGAACCTTTAGTAGTCTTGGTAGTTTGCTTTTCTTTTATACAATCTACATAAGTACCAAAATCAATAAAATCAAGAGTGTTTAAAACTTTATCATTCATAAATCTTTTAATTCTTTCAATGGAGATGTGATAAAATTTCCTATTATATAACATAGAGGAATCCTCATCAATTTTGATCATTTTAATACCAAAATCAACATGTATTGATAAATAGTTGAGCTCAAAACTAGGGATTAGATCAATTCTATATAAACCATTAACTAATATTCCACCACCAATAGAAACTTTATTTTTTAAAATACTAAAACTATTTTCATCAAATAATAATCCATAATCAATATTATAGACTCTAGAAATTGAAATCAAACTTCTAGAAAATGATGGAACATAAAAGATATTTTTCAAATCCAATATAAGTCTAGATTTTAAAATTAATCTAAAAGTCCCCATAACTTTAACATCAGAGTGCATCCGGTTTCCTGAATAGATGCCTTCTTTATTTTCCTTCAGCTTTCTTAGACTTGGAAAGCCTTGCATGGTAATAATAATAATAATAACAATAATAATAATAATATAGATTATAGAACGAAAATCAATCTACCATGTATTACTCGAAGCCTTATTGAAAAAAGGTTCATGACATATTACATATTGAGTTTACCTTTCTTTATAAGTCATTTCTTATACTAAGAGAAATTTTTCTTAACATGTCACCATTTCTTGTAGAAGAAATAATGGTTAATTTTGTCATGTTGTTTTTGTTAGCGTTATGGCTACAATGATGAGTTAATTATGTTTTGATGATAACATAAATATTGAATATTGATATTATTAATTAAGTAAGATGTTATATGTCAATAATTACATATTGGTTTGATATAGTTTTGATGAATACATGCACATATTCATGCATATAAGTATGTCATATTGATAAATCATGATATATGCCATGAAGCTTTTAAATGCCATGCTATAATACTTAAGTAATTTAATAAGTTGATGCCATATGCTACATGAAACATGTTTGTGCGCCACATGCATTAATCTTGTATTTGATTGTTAAGCAAAATACAATTCTTGTATGTGTGTGTGTGTGTGTGTGTGTGTGTGTGTGTGTGTGTGTGTATAAAGCTTTTAAATGCCATGCTATAATACTTAAGTAATTTAATAAGTTGATGCCATATGCTACATGAAACATGTTTGTTCGCCACATGCATTAATCTTGTATTTGATTGTTAAGCAAAATACAATTCTTGTATGTGTGTGTATATATATATATATATTATGTTGCACACACTTTTATGATGATTTAGACAGTATTACAACATTCAAAAAATCATCAAACAAGTAAGGAAATGATTCACGAAGGTCAAGAACAAAGAGCTTGTAAATATAACTATTATCAATTTTGCCAATCAAGATTTTGTAATAAGATTTTTCCAAATAACACTCAACTTATTTAGAACACCTTGTAATATCCATATAACATAAACAAACCTAAAAGGACCAAAGAAAACCAAGAAAAGACTAAAACACCAAAACAAGACAAAATTAGACATAGCTAAAATGGTCTGAACACTTTTTAAAATGGTCTAGCTATTTATCAAAATGGCTAGTCTGTTTCTGGAAAATTTCTAAAAACTCTTGAGCTTCTTTAAAATAATCTGACCGATTTTAAAACGATCTGATTAATTCTCCAACAGGTAGAAAATTGTGTCTAACAGTTAGTTTCATTTTTAAACCTATAAATAGCCCTTTCCTTAGCCAAAATGGGTGTGGAACTCCTAAGAAGAAAAAAAAACCTAAGCATACTCCCTCTAAAAAATAACTTCTAACACCCTTGTTTCACTTGTAATCATCTAAAAACAAGCTTAAGTGTGAATTGACAAAAATCCTCCAAAAAAGCTTAATTGTTATTCCAATCTACCATACTAAAAGAACATATTGTGGAAAGTGTAAGTGAAAATTTAAACACTTGGGAAAGTCTTCTCATAGAGACTAAATTGTGAATGGTTTAATACTTGTTCTTTAACAAGTATTGATGTAAGGTTTTCTAATCTTTAGCCCGTAAAAAATTTCAGGGTAACAATTTGATCCTTAGCTTGGAAGAGGATTGGGTTTGCTTCTTTACCCTGAAAAAGATTTGTTTGATCCTAAACCTGCAAAAGGATTGGATTTGATCTTTTACTTGTAAAAATATCGTGTAAAGTTTAGGTCTCACTTGCTATGAATAATGTTGTGTGATAGTGGAACTCTTGAACAGAAGCCCAAAGAAGAGGAGTAAGAGGTTTGTCAAACCTGTATAAAACTTAATCGCTCTCTCTAAACTCTAACTCTTTAATTTATATTGTTAATTTCTTCCATATTTGCTAAGTGTTTATAATTGTATGTTATTGGATAAAAAGTTTTTAGATTGTATTTTACCTTTCATATCTAATTCACCCCTTTCTTAGGTGTTATTGTTATCTTAATCCTAAGACAATAACTTTATTGGCATATGACAATATTTCTTCATTTTGAAAGTTGTTTTACCCTTCGTGTCATTTTTTTAGCTTGAGAAACCAAATGAGCACTTTCAGGTTTCTCCAGTCTCAATCCCTTTTCTTCTTGAACACATATGGTAAACAATTCATTGATCGACCATTTTTCTTTATGTGTTTTATAAGAAATCTTAAACAGACCATATTCCATAGGGAGAGAGTTTAAAATGAAATGAACCAAGAATGAACAAAAAACCTTAACCTCCAAGGACTTCAATTAAGTAGCCATGTCCTTCATTTTCATAATATGCTCGCGCACACCTTTAGAATAGTAAAATGATATATTTCAAAGCCTCTTCGTTAAGGTGTTGGTAAATGCCTTATGAGAATAAACAAATTGTTCCTCTATGGCTTTCAGGAAATCTTTTTCCTTAGAGCATCGAAGGATGAAACCCTTAGTAGTCTTACTTATGAGAGACTTTATAAGCATTAACTTATGTGATTTGATCGCTTTCACCACTTATAATCAGTCTTTTCCTGAGCATTACTTAATTCAATGGCGATGAATAGTTCATCTACACGTAAGGCTAAATCCAAATCCACACACCTTAATACAAAGTAGATATTTTCCTTCTAATCAATAAAATTATCACCACACAATATAGGAATACTAGATGTATCAATAAAAGCAGTAGTAAAAGTTGTAACAACCAAGAAAATACTTTAATGCTACGAAATATATATTTTATCTAAATTAACCAATGTCAATGTAGTAGTAAATTTCAACCTTCATGTGAGTAGATCATGCATAAAACTTACTAATTCTTTAAATAATAAGACTAATAAATAAAATACCAAGAATAAAACTTATTTACACTCGAGTGCCTAGAACAAAATTCATATTTAATGTCCATTTATTATCTTATTCCAATTAAATCCTAAAAATAACAATCTCTCTGTAGGGTCAAGTCATTACTTTTATAAAATAATTGAAATTAAGCCATGTACCTTATGAGCACATTAATTTAATAAACCTTAATATGATCATCAAAATAACTTAAGATATTGTGGCTACTCATAAGTTAATTACCATCACAATTTCAACATAGCATGCTTAATTATCAACTAAAAATTTGAAGTTGATATATCTTAATAATCATGTAAACTATATCATGATTTTTCTTTAGTAATTTTCTATAAATAAATATATTAATAGATCTCAATAAAGAATTATGAAAACTCCTAACAGATAGTTCCACAAATTTCATGATTAAGATCATAATTTAAATTGTCCATGATAAGAAATTGACTTTCAAAATTAATAAAAAATTAGATATAAATGGTTAACCAATGAGTACTATTAATCAGAATCAACACAATTCGGAATGCAAGAGTAGGTATAAAATCTCATACAATTTATCAATGGAACAATCAATAGTCTTGTGCCATAAATATTAAAACACTAAGACCTAGAGTCTTCACATATTTATGCTCTATACCATCATCATGATACAATAGACCCTAAGAAACACTATTGACATGAGGAAATTCCCAAATAACTCAAGCCCAGGCAAATAAAAGTTTGAAGCCCATTACTTCTGAGCATACACAATTCAAGACAAGTTTGTAAAAAATCATCAAATGCTTACTCCACTTGATTTTAATTTCTAATTAGCAAATCATGGAAAGCCACCTTTATATTCGACGTCAAAACCATATTATTTATGCAATCCATGGATGTTTTCTTGTAGCAAGTTTTGAATGTCAAACAAATACATGTATGTACAGACCGGGTTACCCATGCAATAGCTTTCATAAATTTAGCAATTTAGTATTAAAATAATTTTTTTTTGTTTATTTAACCTACAAAGTTCAATGGAATCTAAACTTTAGTTATGATTTAATTATTTCATAAAAAAAACCACATGCCATATGTGCCGGATATTTTCCAATAGTCAGAGTTTTCAACCTCGAGAGTTATTGTCTTTTCGGTTAGTGTCTTGACAAAGATTTGAATGCCACCATGAAGCTTGAGGACAGGTGGTGTGGGGATTCTTTTGAATGTTGTAATCAGTAAGGACAGGCATTGTTGATCAGGAGGGATGCCTTCATTGTCTTGAATTTTGACTTTGATGTTGTTGATTGTATCAAAACTCTCAACTTTGAGAGTTATAGTTTTTCTTGTTAAGGTTTTCATGAAGATCTGCATGTTTGCAGGGATTCAAGAAAACAAATAAAGAACTTAGATTTTGAGAGTTGGTGTAAGAACGAATGTGCACTGAAGTGATTTTCGAGGAGGCACTTTGTTTTTAAGAGGAGGTAGTTGCCTTGATGGAATGTAGTTGAATTCTTAAGATTGAAGGAAAGAAGAGTCAGTCGAATGTTTCTTTTTCTTATTAATTTCCACGCGTAAAGAACATTCGAGATAGAGGTGTTCATGTTTCGGTTTGAATTAAAAAAATTAACTAAACCAAATTAGATTGATTTTAGAAAATATAGTCCGGATCAAACCGAAATCAAGTTCAAACCAAATTAGTTTGGTTCGTTTTTTTATAATAAAATCAGTAAATCTAATCTCGTATATGAGCTTTTTTTTTTAAATCTATAAGATGATCGTTTATACTTTATAGCTTTTTTTAAACTATCAAGTGTTTCAAGTTTTTTTCTTTCTCCATTTATCTGCTAATAAATTTATATGTGTTTTTCCTCTCAAAATCACAAAAATGAAATTATTTGCCTACATGAAATAATAGAGTCAGAAAAATCAATGACATCTAGAAAGTTGATAGTTTTTTATTATTTGTTTGTTTGTGACTCACTGATTTCCACTCCTTGGTATCAGTTCAAAAACAAAAAAAAAAAATAGATGCAAAAAGTAACTTGATGATATTCATTTCTCAAAAGGTATATATCAATATCCACAAGGTTAGCCATAAATCTTGATATCCTTGCGTAAAACAAGCCATGAGAGCTTTGAGTTAGAGGATTCACAATAACAAAAGGTAAATATCCTTGGTAGTTGTGTTTGGTTAAAATGCATAAAATTTAACTCAATAAACACAATATAATTACCTTCAAATAAGATGAAAAAACAGAAAAGAAAAGCTAGGGAGATGGAGATGTGGGTTTGTGTCCGGCTAGATAGTGTGAAAAAGAAAAAATGAGATGGATATGAGGCGCATGGGAGATGGAAAGGAAGAATGAGAAAAGTATTTTTTAGGTGGTGGCTTTTTGTGAGGGGGGTTATGTTAGGGTTAGGTTAATTTATACCCCTCTTGATTTTTATAGATATTTGGTTTTTTTGTTGGACCGATTCGGTTTATCAGTTTCAGTTGTAAAACAGAAACCGAACCAAACCGATTAGATTTTATGATTTTGAAAATCAGTTTAATCGGTTTTTCATCCCGATTCAATTTTTTCAGTTAATTTTTCTTTGATTTTTTTGATTTTCTTGATTGATCGAAATTTTTAAATACCTCTAATTTGAGATACGTAATGAACAGTTGAACATTACTAGTTTCTACGCTAATTATATATTAAAAAAACAATTATATGTAAAGTTTCACACAAACTTCGTGTATACCTGCTTAAACTGATTTGAGTATGAGTTAGATATTTTATAAATAGTTTATTGTTTAGGATAATGGATATTATTCTGCCTGTCTCGAAACCCAGTCAATATTCAACCTGAATTAATTTATATCCATAAAGTTTTAAGTAATCATATTAATTATAATATTAACTACATTGAGAGAGTTTAAGGTTATTTCTATTTCGTTGTCCTTTTCTTTTCCTCTTCTTCGTTTTTTTTTTGTTTGCATGTTGCTTTCTCTTCTAATGTTTTTGTTTTAATCTGATTTTTAACTCATCTAGAAAAAAATATATTTAAACCAAAAATGAAAATATTTCAATTGAAGGTTAAAAACTATTTCAAAAAAAAAAAAGAACAAAAAAGAAGAAGGATAAAAGAAAAAAAATACAAAAATGCAATTAAGGATGAGAATGTAGAGAAAAAATGAGAAAATAAATGAAAATTAGAAAGCTATGGACTAGATTGAAAAATGTGCCTATAGTGAGGGACTCCTTTATTACAATCAAAGCTGAAATCATGAAGAAAAATCGAGAAATGAATGAAATTAACTAAATAATTAAAAAATTAAAAGTCAATGATTATATTGGAAAAGACTATTAAGGGACCATTTTAAATGCGATCAAAGAAAATATGAAAGAAATATTGAGAAAAAATATTAAAATTGATTGAAATAAAAAAAATTAGAAGGATAATAACTAAATTAAAAACAAAGCGCTAAAATTATGGGATACATTTTTTTATTTATTTCAAATTATTAAAATTTTTAGTAAATTTTTATTTTAATCATTACTGCTTTTTATTTGAAAACCACGTTGTTAATAAACAATTATGTGATCGTTTTTAAGAAGATTATACTTTTTTTATGATAATATTATCGATTTGTTTATGAAAAAATTTATGTATTAACATGATATGTATAATTTTTAAAATAACATTCTTATTAATATTGAATAAAAATAAAATATTTATATTCTTAGTTTTTTTATTGTAATTTGTTTATATATTGTTCTTAGATTTATTGTTATTATACTTTTTCATATTGTTGCAAAATGATGATTAGTTTATGATTTTTTTAATTAATATTTTCTTTTATGATCATAAGAAGTTTTGTCTTAAAAAACAATGTTTTTTATTAAAAAAAAAGATGTTTTCATGAAAACAAAAAAAGAAATGCTTGAATAAGAAATTATATTTTTTTAATTAAAAATATATACCTTTTCCTTAATCGTTATAATTTTCAAAAAACTTTTTCTAGTGGTTTTTTTGCTTTTTGTTCAATGAATTATGTTTTTAATAAAAATAATATTTTGTTGTAAAAAAATTAAATGGATCAAAAAAATAATTTCAATAAAAAATATAATTTTCCTCTATAATTTTATTTGTTATCTTTTATGCGAATATCCATTTTTATTATCTTATGATTAAATAGAAAATATACTAAAAAATATAGTTATTAAATCGAGTCAGGTCATGAACTAGGTTACAAGCTGGGTAGGTTAATCTGATTTAACTTGAGTCAATTCAAAATATCATTATTTTAGTGATTTTAATTTTTTTTTGTAAAAAATATGTTAAATTGATGTCTTTTTTTTATATTTTTTTTAAAAATCAAATCAAGATTTGATTGGATAGACGAAGTCATTAGTACACTTGCCAAATTATCATGATCACATCATGTTAATTCTTACTTGATTTATTTTAAAACTTGATCTGGGTTAGAATCTGGATCAACGAGTTACTATAGTAACTTGCTAGATTAAACTAAATTGTTTTTCAAAATATTTTTTACTAAAAAATATGTTAAAATAATATATATTTTTATTTTTTTAAATTAATTTTTATATCAAAATAATATAAAAAATATATTTTTTAAAAATTTAATTTTTTTAAAGCAACTACAAAAATAAATATAGTAGCAAATTTCTTTAGATAAAAAAAAGGGCGCAAATTACAACCTCTTTTGAAGTTATAGTATAAAATTATTCTGAAGTTACAAATTTTTTTTTATTTTTTTAGTTTAATGTGGGTGTTCGAGTTAGCTTGCATGTATCTCGATTAATTCTACGGGTCCTAAAGTTAACAACCATGTAAATCTCTAATGATCATCATATAAATAACTACATAGCTTAAATCTAAAATCATAAAAAAAAAAAAAAATTTCTTAATTTTAAATTCTTACTTCTAAACCACGGTTATAATCTACAAAATCCTTTCTTTACTAGCGCTAATGAAAGAGAGAGAATATCAAGTAATAAAAAAGTGTTGCATTACAGGCTGTAGTTGTTCACCTTACTTGGAGTCGGAGAGTTGAAAATTGGAACCGGAAAACCGCTTCGTGCTAAATTATTCCCTTCAAATCACCACCATAAGCTCAAAACCAAAGAAATTCAACTCAAAATCCTTCTCTTCTCTCTTTCATTTCTTCTAACCGATAATAATAATAAAAACTTATAAAATGAGCGTGATTGACATATTAACTCGAGTAGACGCGATCTGCAACAAATACGACAAATACGACATTGAAAAGCAAAAGGATCTCAATGTCTCCGGCGACGATGCCTTTGCTCGCCTCTACGCCGCCATTGATTCTGACATTGAAGCCGCTCTCCAGGTTTCTTCGATCTCTTTGTAATCAAATTGATTCCTTTCATGTTTCAAAATTAGTATCAACTCGTTGATTTAGGCTTTAATTAAATCAATTTATAGTTTTGGAGTGTAGTTTCTGTTAATTGGAAGGTTAATTACTGTATTTCTGCTTGCATTCTTGAATTTCGAGTGATTTGATCTATACAGAAAGCCGAGCTTGCTTCCAAGGAGAAAAGTAAGGCCTCTGCTGTTGCTATAAACGCAGAGCTTCGTAGAACTAAGGCTAGATTGCTTGAGGAAGTCCCTAAACTGCAGAGATTAGCTGTAAAGAAGGTTAGTTTTTGAAAACTCTTTCAAGTGATTTTCTCTGACTCGGTATAAAACTCTAGAAATTGATATCACTCACGATTCCTCCGTAGCATACATGAATTTCTCTTTGATCGCATCGTTTTTCTATCATAAATTGGTATTTAGCATCCAAATTATACAATTGACAGCATCAGGGTTGGAGTATTGACAGGTTAAAGGACTTTCTACAGAAGAACTTGCTGCACGAAATGATTTGGTCCTTGCATTGCCAGATAAGATTCAAGCTATACCAGATGGAACTGCAGCTGCGCCCAAACAAACTGGAGGTTGGGGGACTTCAGCTCCCCGTGCTGAAATCAAATTTGATTCAGGTTATTTGTTCACTTGACTTGAAGCTGTGTTGAACTGTGAATAGTACATTTTATTTCTCATGATTCCTAAGATTGTTATGAGTGGGAAGGTTTTGAATCATTTGTAGCTTATTTCAGTACTTAGGTAGTGATGTTTGATACTTTTCCTCCTTGTTGGCTCATGGTTCGTGGATAATTAGTGTATTCTACTTATATATTTCCTTTGGGTAATAGATGGGCAGTTTGATAATGAATACTTTCAAGAAACTGAGACGTCTAGTCAATTCAGGCAGGAGTATGAAATGCGTAAAATGAAGCAGGTAAGTCATATAAAGTAACAGTGTGTTTGTTTTTCATCTTATAATTGAAGGAAGTTGTTGGGCTCATGGTTTCCCTTGTTATTAACTTTGACATTCCCTCAGGATCAAGGGTTGGATATGATTTCAGATGGTTTGGACACGCTGAAGAATATGGCTCATGACATGAATGAGGTATTATTTTCAATAAATGTCTTATTTCTTCTCTCCTTTTGTGTGGCAAATATGTTGTAGCGTGGGATGTGCAAGCAAGGCTATTTGTAACTGATTGTTGGCAGATAAGTAATTATCCATGGCATTTGAATTTGTTTGTGCTACATGATATGTGCAGGAGATTGACAGACAAGTTCCTTTGATGGATGAAATTGACACTAAGGTGAGAAGCATTGCCGTATCCTTCTAAATTTTCAGTGCCACTCTGATGGAAATAGAGTTTACAAGAAGTGCGCCCTGTGCTTCCTTACAGGTGGACAAGGCGGCTGCTGACCTTAAGAATACCAATGTTAGACTTAAAGACACTGTTAACCAGGTGATTGAGCTTCATCTTAACAAAGTTTGATTTTTTATTCTTCTGAGATGCATGCAGATTCAGGCTTATTTTTTAATCTGACACAAGTTTTCATTCTGTTCCAGTTGAGATCTAGTCGGAATTTCTGTATTGATATTGTTTTGTTGATCATAATCCTCGGAATAGCTGCCTACTTGTACAAGTAAGTTCCTACTACTTTCATAAGTAGTTTACATGTCCACATCATTCATATGCAATCAAATGTTCTGCTTAATATCTCCATTATGTTTGGGTGAACTTTCTTTGTTTCTAATTCCTTGTACATTGTAAAATCAAGCTTTTTTGTAGGATTTAGTAGAAAATATGTCTCGTCAATGCAATTCTTAAATTAGGATTAGTTCATGTTTGTTAGATCCTGGCTCAATGAGTATTTTATTCTGCTATGAACTGATGCTGTAGAATCCTTTTATCGGAAGTTCACGTAGTATAGCTAGGATGAACTAGCTTTAACAGAAGTACCATGCTGGGAAATTTCTTGAAATGGGTCAAAGAAGAAGAGTGAAATTTTTACTTTCATTAACAAGTCAATTCAACTCAGCTTCATCCCACAGTTGGAAGCTACACAGATTTTTTCATTTAATTCTGTTGTAGGTGCTCTTTTTGTAATCTATTATCACACTATATCATTTTTTGTCACTTAAAAATATGTCTTTTTTGGTTGAACTTGTATCCTCTTAAGTCCCAATATTTTAAGATGTCTTTGTTACAAGTGTGTTCATAGATTTATGATGCATATTGATACCCCATTGAAAATCACTGTCTCTTTACTCATCCTGAACAGGTGCCATCTTCATCTTCCATGGATGGACTTGTTTCTTGTCTAATCATTTCTAGTGTGTACAGCATCTGTTTTAACACCTTTATTTTAGCTATGTTAATTAGCATGTTAACTCTTACTATTTTTTTATTTATTGAGGTGGCATAAACAACAGGAATCCACTGGTTGAATAAGAACACACAAAGAAATCAAACCCTGCAGTGGCAACTCAAGTTCTCATTTCCATAATAAGAGCTGTCCAAATAGAGAGTATTTTAATAGGCACACCTCAATTTTATGAACTCTAAATAGGAAAGAAAACAAAAACAAAAACAAAATCTTTATTGAAACATAAAAATATAGTTAAAATAATGAAATAAACATCTTAATTTCAATTGAGTTGGTCCTCCATCTGAAGCATTCTAATTTAATATTATTTCCTCCTCTTTTTTTTCTTGAGGTATGAATTTGGTTTATCCTGTCTGCCTTCTTCTACCTATATTATTGTTTATAGTTGTAGAGGCTTAGTATCATCAATTGTTGAATCATCAGTTGATCAAGTATTGGATATTGTAACTAACTGATGAAACAATATACTAAAGACTAGATCAAGGACTCCATAATTTAAGGTATAACTCCGTCTCAGAGGTTTGTGCCAGAAACAATTTGATGTACAGGTTAAAATTAGGATCACCCATTGAATTCTACCCTCTTAAAGAACACAAAATCTGTTTTTCATGCTTGTATTTCCAAATCTTTTGAGTGCATTTTGTTAATCTTGTCTATCTTCTAGTTGTATAGTTTTAGAGGCTCTAATACCATTAGTTTTTGAGGTACAAGTCTACTAAATGAAAGTATGGATATTTGTGATGAATAATTGATAAAAAGGGTATGGTCAAGAACAAGAGCAATGAAGTTGTGAGAATTTGGAGATAACTGCCTTCTTAAGGAGGTTTAGCCACTTGCCAGAGACAATTTCATTTATGGATCTGTTACAATTACAATCACCTTTCCATTGGATTCTAAACACTTGAAGGGCATATTGTATTTCAAATGCGTAATTTAGTCTTTATTGTATTGCTGTTTATATAAAATCTGTACAGTTGTTGACTGGGGTCATCTGGCATCTTGATGGCTATGTAATACATTTAAAGTGTAAACTGCAGAAAGGAGATGATGGTCCAACATCGAATTATTTTAATATCTTAACATGTTATATGCGTTTATATGATAACTTTAGTGTTGTTGGTTTCTGACCTGGTTATTTAGTTGGGGGTACATATGAGTCATGGGACCTTCAAGTTATTGATTTACCAAGAGAAACTAGGAAAGAATTTGTGCTTGGTTTGAAATTGGTATGATTCTTGATTTACTATATTACCACTGGTCAGCTCATCTTTAGATTGCCCTTAAAAGTCAAATGTCCGGTCAGCTCTTCTGTTGTTTGTCAAGTGGGAAGTTTTTCTGAAAAAAGCATCTTCCTTTGCAGTGTGCTGAAGTGAAGAAAATGAAGACTCTACCCAATCTATTTCCATGGTACGGCAGTGGTGGCTTTTTTCTGGTATAATCTTGTATTTGAGGACTTCAATGGCGCTTGTGTTTTCCTTTGATTTGTTATCGTGCTGGGAGTAACTTCTCACACTTGAAAATGTATGTTTGTCATTCATGTACTTTTATCATATCTTAATATCTTGCAATTTGTTTCTCAGTTTGGGTATTTACGTGCTGAATCTGACCCATAGAAATCATCCCAAAGTTTGTAATAGCAGACTTGTCTCACATTGCCATGCCTAAATCTAGGAGTGTATTTTTGGTTTGTTGTAGAAAGAAGTTGGCGTAGGTGTGACTGGGCAATGTGCCTATATGGAAAATATTTTAGTGTTTTGGGAATTAGTGTTGATTTAAGGATTGACGTTTTGACAGTTGTTTCTTATGGATCTTGCATTTTGTTATTCTCGGATCCCCCACCCCACTTCCTTTTTAGCCTTCATCGATTGGGCTCTATAGGACTGCATTCTCTTCCCACCTAGACTGAGGTAGGACAATCCTAAGATTCAATTTTTCTAGTGTTTGTCCTGGATATATCCATGTCAAATGATGCTCTTAAACTACATGGAGATTTTTCGAGATAACCTCTTCTTTGCTCATGATTTTAGTTAACTGAGACAAAAGTCACCAACGCTGGGATTTGGATCCAGTAGGTTGAACAATTGATTCCCTTAATGCCATCTTTTCGCTAGTTTTGCTTAGATTATTTTACTGGTAGTGAACTAGCAAGTCATGGAGTTGTGGTGCTCCTCTCACCTCTCTGTGGTTGATTCTTCATGCTTTTGATGGATGGTCAAGAGGATTTGTATCATGATATGATTGGTGCAATGAAGATGAAGAGCTGGCCGTATTGAGGACCATCCTGCATTAAATGCAGCAGTTTGTGGACTGTGAAGTGACTGAAGGTAGGGTGAGTGGATGTCTTCGCAGAAGTTGGGCCGGAGTTAATATTTTATCATTATTACTTCTATACCATACGAATCGTTATGGAGCTTCACTGTTCTGGTCAAGTTTCTTTTTTTTTTTTTTTCAATTTAGCTCCCTTTATTTCCCTCTATTTTTTTTAAATTTAAATTTTATTTTTTTGTCATTTTCATTCCTTAGATTTGTCTTAACAATCACTTAGATTATTTTTAGATCGACGAAGTTGAATTGAAATAATTTTCAAATAATTTAATTTTAAATTTAGACCAAGTAAAGTGTTGGAATGAGATTTTTTTTTAATTTTATCATTTTTTTTCTCAATTGTCCTTATATTTTTTTTACTGGTTAGTCAAGTCAACTAGGTCACATTAAAACAATTCATATATGGTTTGATTTTAAGCCTAAGTTAGGCAATAAATCAGATAAGAGCTTTCAAGATTGACTTGTTGGATTGTGCTAGAATAAAATAACAAAAGGTTTGATTTTAAGCTTACTGTTTAAATATTTTTTGTTACATTTTTTTTTTTTATATGACCTCTAGTGTAGCATGAGCTTGTAATCTAGTAAAACATACTAAAAAATCTAGGGGTATGACTCATCGCTTTTGTTGTTCATATAAATAGTTAAAGATTTTTTTTTTAATTTCTTCTTTCAATATTGAATTTGTATTTAATTTTTTATTGATTTTTTTTCAATTTTATTCTTCAATACTTTATTGATTTTAAACTCATTTTCCTAATTTGTTTTGGTTGGTTTTTATAATTTGTTTTGGTTTGTTTTTTATAAGGTTATAACAGTTTTGACCAAACATTCTAATATTTATTTGTGCTTAATTTTATGTGTCTATTTTTGTTATCGTATAACTTAGTAAAAATAATAAAAAAAATAAAGTTATTAAACCAAATGGAGTCCATGACTTAGTCGCGTGTTTGGCAGGTAAGTCGTGAAGCTCGACTTGATCTAATATGTTGCTGCCTCTGTCATAACCTAATTTTTGACTATTTTATTTTAATAATTATTATTATTTTATTTACTGAAAAGGATAAAAAAATGATGATGATGATAAAAAAAATAATAATGATAAAAAAACAAGTAAAATGAGATAAATGAAGAATGAATTAAAATTTGGGTTAAGGGTAACATGATTAGAAGTTTTGGGATTTAATTAAACTTTGAAATTAATCTAATTAAGCTTGGAATTAATTTAATTAATCCAATTAAGGGTTTAATTGGAGAATTGATAAATTTTGAGACTTAATTGAGCTTGGAATTAATTTAATTAATCCAATCAAGGGTTTAATTGGAGAATTGATAAATTTTTAGACTTAATTAAGCTTGAAATTAATTTAATTCATCCAATCAGGGGCTTAATTGGAGAATTGATAAGTTCTGAGACTTAATTAAGCTTGGAATTAATTTAATTAATCCAATCAGGGGCTTAATTGGAGAATTGATAAGTTCTGAGACTTAATTAAGCTTGGAATTAATTTAATTAATCCAATCAGGGGCTTAATTGGAGAATTGATAAGTTTTAGACTTAATTAGACTTTGATTTAATTAAATCAAGGATTTAATTGAAGAAATATTAAAGTTTGGGATCAAAATTACAAAATTAAAATCCAAGGATTAACTTGTAAAAGTTGCCGAAATGCAGGGGCCAATTACAGCTTAAACCAGGGACATAATTACAAGACTTTTGAAACTGCAGGGGTCGAAATGTAAAATGGTCACTTTTTTTTTTTTATCTCCAAACGGTGTCGTTTTGAAAGGGACGTTGTTCATCTTCTTCTCCTTTAAGTCAGTGACCGTTTCTGCAGTAATGGAGGGAGGAACGTTGCAGCAGTAAATCATCGTCCGTTGGCTTCAGTTATGGGCGCCTTAATGGTGGCCGACCGTTAGTCTACCGCCCGTTATCAACCCGCCGATGCCCTATATAAACCGAGCAGCACCGAAGAGGAGGAGGTTGAAGGTAGAGGGAGGGGAGAATGAAAAAACCAAGAGAGGCAGAATAAAAGAAACCCATAAAACAGAGATAAAGAAAACAGTATACATAGTAAAAACAGAGACAAAAGCAAGCAACAAACCCAGAATACCAACATTAACATCACTGTCTTCTTGATCGCCTCCTGCAAATAAAAAAAACCCCAGCATCGCCATCGTCTTCGTTCCTTCATCTCAAGAAACCGGGATAATAGGCTAGATAACCAGAAGCAAAGGAAACACAAATCACAGAGAGAAGAACGCAAGGAAAGGTGAAAAGGGTGCCCTGCCAAGCGTGGTTCAATCACACAGAAGGAGCTTTGTCATCGTCTTCGTCGCCTTTGGCCAACCAAGGTACGCCGCTTCCTCTGCCTTTCGTTCGGTTTCAACTTTGTCATTGTCTTCGTCGCCTTCGGCCAACCAAGGTAGGCCGCTTCCTCTGCCTTTCGTTCGGTTTCAACTTATTAGCAGCATACTGTGCAAGTGAATTTTAATTCACTTGCACAGCGCAGCAACACGCGTGGCTTGTCACACGCGTGTTGCTTTTGCTCAGCCAGGTCACTGGCTTGGGCCAGTGACCGGGCCGGGCTGGCTGGGTCTAGCCCAGCCGGGCCGGGGGGGGGGGGGGGGGGGCCCCCCCCGCCCAAA
>Ga0325414_1001049_pt1 | contig 25540 bp, 14 predicted proteins | sample PopdelMetagenome_8_FD_206183 | JGI IMG/M metagenome (GOLD analysis project Ga0325414, IMG submission 206183) | Populus deltoides microbial communities from Bellville, Georgia, United States - Leaf-PdKOR-R3 | ecosystem: Host-associated > Plants > Phyllosphere > Phylloplane/Leaf | place: USA... | reverse complement strand
TCTATATCTGTCTAATGTAAGGGTTGAGTAGAAATGAGGGGAAGGAAGAGAAGATTTTATAGATGAGGATTTGAAAATGCAATCATATCACCTAGATATAGGCCAGCTGGAGTCTCACACTCTCTCTCTCTCTTTATGTATTTATTTATTTATTTATTTTGAAAAGCATGTGTATGTACAGGTAGTTGTGATTGTGGCTCACATCTTCCCTTGGTTTTACGTCCAAGAACGGCTTAAATGCCCTCTATGGGTCGGGGATAGGCTTCCCATCCAGTTTTCTTAAAAACTGGCAAACAGGGTCTTTTATAGTCAGATTCCCAAGACTAAGTCGATTATGTTCTTTATGGAATTGTGGCCATAAATCATGAATAGCATGATGCACATCTCCATTAGGATGCGTCTCAAGGGTTAATAGAAGATTATCTAAAGACCCCTTACTTAGGCCATCCTTAATGAATTGTATTTTATCTTCACGGTTTATAGATACCATTCCTAAAGAACGACATGTTGCATTATAAGTACATCTGGCACATCTGTGACAGACTTTTAGTCGTTTTGCACGACGTTTCTTTGCAAAAGTACTTTTACTTGTTCTAGGCATGTATGAGATGAAAGAATTAGAGGACTCACCTGATAATTGGACCTTTGCTTAAATCAGCCAGTGAATATCTTCAGGAATTCCATGATTCATTAACAACTTCAATCTTGCACTTCTAGTGCGATAAAGTTTTGTGATCGCATTCTGAGGCAGAGCAGGAAAGTATTTTTTTAATTTTTCAAGAGTGGTGTCCATTTTCAAATGAGAATTGGAGAAGAGATTCAAAGAAGTGAGAAAGAGTAAATAATTGCACAAATATGTACACAGATATCAGTTATTATTGGAAACTGAAAGAACCGACTGAAGTCATGGAGTACCGTTATCTACCATTTGACCGGGGTGAGAGAGACTATCAAAACAAAATTCACACCAAAAAGAAACACAAAAAAAAATGAGAAAAACAAAATAATCAACCTTTATCTACAGGATCATTCAAACCAATGGATTCATTTTTACTAGGAAAATTATTAAAGTAAGTTTTCAAACGATATCCATTTACCTTACAAACATTGTCATTCTTTGGATTCTCAATATCAAAGGCCTCATAAGAATACACATGTTTCTCAATAAATGGACCGCTCCATCTTGATCTTAGCTTTCCAGGAAATAAATGGAGTCGAGAATTATAAAGCAAAACTTTTTGACCAGTATCAACTTTTTGACAATTTCCATAAGTTTTGCAGAATGCATGCGTGTCCTTAAACATGGTGGGCCAATAAAATCCATTTTGAAAGATTTTCGCAGCTGTCTTTTATGATGAGAAATGATTCCCACATGCTTCAGAATGACAAAGTTTAATGACACTACTTACCTTATTGTGAGGAATGCATCTTTGAAATATTTGATCAGGACAATATTTGAATAAGTTAGAGTCATCCCAATAGAAGTTCTTCACTTCGTTCAAAAACTTTCCTTTGTCTTCGGTACTCCAATGAGCTAGCAAATCTTCTGAAGCAAGGAAATTGATATTTTTAGCAAATCAAGGCATTGAACTAAGAGAAAGTAAGGATTTGTCAGGAAAGTAATCATCGATTGGTGGGATGTTAGATGTCAAATCTATTGACACTCTTGACAAAAGATCTGCATCAATATTTTCGGTGCCTTTTTCATCCATGATTTCTTCTTGAGAATAAATCATTTGCAAATCTTCAACTTCACCCAACTCAATTTTACTCAAAGTAGATTCAAGTTGATCATGAATTAATTCTTCAATAAAATCTACTTCTTGTAAATCATTATTATCTCTAGGTTGCTTGCAAATGTTGAAAATATTCATCTTCAATGTCATATTTCCAAAAGATAGCTTCATTAGTCCATTCCTACAATTAATCAATGCATTAGAAGTTGCAAGAAATGGACGTCCTAAAATAACAAGAAATGAATTACATGCTTCAACAGGTTGTGTGTCCAAAACAATAAAATCCACAGGATAAATGAATTTATCGACTTGTACTAACACATCTTTAACTATTCCTCTAGGCATTTTTACAGACCTATCGGCAAGTAAGAGAGTCACAGAAGTTGGTTTTAACTCATATGGATTGAGACTTTGAAAAACTGAATATGGAAGTAAATTCACACTAACTCCAAGATCAAGTTAAACTCTTTCAATTTTATGTTCTCTAATAAAGCAAGAAATTATAGGACAACCAAGGTCTTTATATTTCAATGCATAATTGTTCTGAAGAATGGCACTTACTTGTTCGGCTAAAAAGGCTTTCTTTTTCACATTCAATTTTCTCTTTACAATCCACAGATCTTTCAAAAATTTAGCATAAGAAGGAACCTGTTTAATAGCATCCAACAAAGGTATATTAATCCTTACCTATTTGAAAGTTTCAAAGATTTTAGAGTTGTGATTGACTTTTCTTTATTTGGTCATGACATGAGGAAATGGAAATGCTGGTGAAGAATTAGTCTTTTCTTTACAATGTTCAGATTCAACCCCTTCCTTACCCTCAGAGATTGACTCATCATCTTTCTCACAAAGTTCAAGAATGAGTTTTTCAATATCCTTACCACTGCAAAGAGTGATGACTGATTTGGCTTGATCCATGTGTTGGCTTCCAGAACTACTTGCATTTGCATTGTATTGCCCCTTGGGATTTTGTTGTGGTTGGGATGAAAACTTACCTTTCTCTTGGAAACTGAGAGCAGATGTTAATTTTGCAAGAGTATCTTTAAAATCTGTCATGCTTTAAGCAAGTTGAGTGTTGATTGTCTCTTGCTTTTCAATGAATGCATGCAATGTTTCCTCAAGATTTCTTTTAGGAGGTGGAGCATAATGAGGTGCATATCCATGAGAACTTTGGAAATTATAGTGTGCTTGAAACGATGGCTGTGAAGTATGTGCATTATTGTTATCACTCTTCCAATTAAAATTTGGGTGATTTCTCCAACCAGGATTGTATGTTTGCGATTATGGGTTATGATTGGGCCTTTAGAAACTGTTTAAAACATGAGCTTGTTCATGGAGACATTCCTTAAAACAAGGCAAAGTTGGACAATCATTGGTTGAATGTTCATTGGTTTCACAGATTTGACACAATGTCTTGAACAGATTTTAATTGACCACTCTTTTTCAATTCTAGTGCTTCGAATTTTCTAACTAAAGATGTAAACTTGGCTTGGAGGTCATGATCTTCCCTAAGGTTGTACATACCTCCATTAGATGTATGAGGTTGGGTTTTACTTGGTGCCTTATAAGTGTCTTTAGTATCCCAATTTTGAGCATTTTCAGCTAGCAAGTCTAGGTACTCCATTGCTTCATTACGGTCTTTATCCTCAAAAGTTCTATTGCACATCAATTCAACCATTTGCCTATCTCTAGGAGTTAACCCTTCATAAAAATATGACACCAATCTTCATGTTTCAAAACCATGATGAGGGCAAGTATTAAGCAAGTCTCGATATCTATCCCAACATTGGTAAAATGTTTCTCTTGGTTTTTGAGTGAAAGTGATGATTTGTCTTTTGAAAGAGTTTGTTCTGGGGGATAGAAAAAAATTCTTTAAAAATTGTTGTTGCATTTCATCCCAAGCACGAATGAATCCAGGTTTCAAATTTTGTAGCCATGTTTTAGCTTTATCTTTTAATGAAAAAGGAAAAAGCTTTAACCTGATGGTGTTCATGCTACAATTTGAGTCATTATAGGTGTTACAGACCTCCTCAAATTCCCTTAAATGCAAGTATGGATTTTCTAAATCTAAGCCATGAAAAGAAGGTAAAAGTTGAATAATGCTTGGTTTAAAATTAAAATGAGATGCATCAGGAGGAAAAACTATGCATGAAGGTGCACTTGTTCTTGTGAGATTCATGTGATCTCTAAATGTTCTAACCCGAATATTCTCATTATTCTCATTATGAAGCGATTGGTTATCTTCTTCGGCTATATTTTATGAAAATGATGAGGATACCCTACAAAGTCTACCACTTAATGTACGTGACCAGACTCTCATGCACGTGTAAGAAGAGAATAAAAAGAAGAAGAAAACAAAACAAAAAGAAACAAAACAAAATAAACAAAGTTAGATACAAGAAAAGTGAAAAGAGAAAATAAAATAAATACTATAATTTGTACAAGAATTTACCTCCCCGGCAACGGCGCCAAAAACTTAACATGACCAAAAGATTGATGTCTTCTCCCAAGTGCAGGAGTGTCGAAGTAATAAATAACTCGGCAAGACCGGGGTCGAACCACAGGGAGGTTAATTGTATAAATTATAAACAACAATAATACAACAACAATAGTAACAACAACAACAACAACAACAACAACAACAACAACAACAACAACAATAATAATAATAATAATACTAGTAGTAGTAGTAGTAGTAATAATAGTAATAGCAATAGCAATAGTAGTAGTAGTAGTAGTAGTAATAATAATTATACCAATAATACTATTAATAATGATAATAATAAAGATGATGATGAAGAAGAAGTTGATGAGAACTTTGAGATGGAAGATTAACGTAAGGATTAAACAATGATAACAACAAATGTCAAGGTTAGAGGATCCACTAATGGTATTTCAAACAAGTATAGTTTAAACTCTTATTATTCAATTGGAAACCACACACAAGGAGGTTCCAATCAGATTATAAATTGTTAACATGATTACATTAGTTATCTTATTCGAATAATACTAATACTTGTAAATGTTGTCAGGCATTCATGATTATAACTTATGTTAACAACAAATCAAGTTCCTTTCACAGCTCAGGTGTCGGTTATACCATACAGTATGGGCTATGAAAGTGTCAAGTATTTGTTGTGTCAAGTATTTGTTGTACCAAGTGTTATACAATATAAATCTAGATTAATCATTTAACAAGCAAAGTATTAAAAGTGAACAAGATAACAAATATAAAGCATGTTAGTATCCAACATTAAGGTTCATGTTAAGTTTATATTATACTTATTCTTACACCATTAGTGTACCCTTTTCACCTTGACATAATTAACCTAGCTAAACATAATGAAAGAAAGAAACATAAATAAACAAGATAAGAACATAAATGAGAAAGAAGTTAACTAAGTAAAGAAAAGGAAATGAAAGGCATAAACAAGAGATTAATATAAACAAAACTTAAGTATTACAAAAGATAAAGCAAGAGCATGATCTTGATTTGAACACCAAGATGCCTAAATACATGGCAAATGCCTCCTTTTATAGGCCAAAATTCAGAACTATTGATTTGTTGACTAATTGATAAATGAGTGGCCACATCTTGCCTTGGTGACAATTCTTATCTTCTTGTCTGCCAAAAACATCATTGATAATGTCATAATTTGAACAGACTTAAATCATGAAAGTTCTAGGAAATTGTCTCAGCTTTTCAGGGTAAAAATTTGAGATCATTTGGACTTCTAGAACTCGAGATATGGTCTGAAAACTAGACAGTGTCTGGGTTGCAGGACAGATTCAGACTTCTTTGTTGTTGCTATAATTTGGACTTGAAAATGGCCTTTTTAAATCTTGGACTCCACATGAAAGTTGTAGGCCTATGTCTTAACTTTCAATCTATATAAAGTAGACCTAAATCTGAGATCTACAGCTCCAGATATGACCCGATTACCGAACAATGTTCCAGTTTGGGCTGCAACAACATCTCTTTTCTAAGTTTGGTCATCTCTTTGTCCTTTCAATTTCAGTACTTCAACTCATCAATCAATTCTTTCATTTACGTGATAGGCCTGTATTTAAGATGAACATTTACCATAAATTAAAGGTATCTTATATTATTAGATATGTTATGATAAAACATGCTTTAGTTAAGGAGTTATTGATACTTCAAGTGCAAAATGATGATATAAAACCTTGATAAAAATGCACTTTTAAGTACTAATCAGGTTCCATTGGTACCGGCATTTTGGATGACATTGATTAACTATCCGGGTTTGGATAGCTAATGGTATCAATAGGGTTCCATTGCTACCAACATTTCATATGACATTGATTAGCTATCCGAGTTTTGATAGCTAATGGTATTGATGGGGTTTCATCGATATCGATATTTCTTAAATTGATTAGTTGATCCCGAGCAATTGGGTGACTAATGATATAAGTAAAGACTACTAACATCGGTATGGCCACTCCTGGTTCAGTGAGAAAGAGAAGTTGATTAACTATTCGGGGTTGAGAATAGTTAATGATATCAATGGATCACATTAGTATCGACAACCATTTCTGATGTGATTAGCTACTCCAGGTAAGGAGGCTAATGATGTCAAGGGTTCTTGACATCAATAACTTTGATGGTAAACCAGATATGAATAAGATTTGATTAACTATTATAAAGAAGGAATAGTTAATAATACCAATCAGTTGTATTGATATCGGCACATAAATGTAATTGATTAGTCTAACCCAATATTGGGAGACTAATGAGATTTATTAGTGTCCATAATTACCTTCCATAAAATGAAAAGGGAAAATATTGATTGGTTTTTTCCAAAAGAATAAGATAAGCTAATGATACAAAGAGAGAAATATCTTGGTATCAAGTGAAAATTGATTTATAAGAAGAAGGTGTTCGAAAACCATTGAGTTTTGTTGAGATTTTAAGATGAAATTATTCTTGGCAAATAAGATAGGATATTAGATAGATATTGGTAATAGATGGAAAAGTATGTTGTAAAAAAGGTTTATGCCTAATTTTATGTGTCAAAAGAGATTATATGGAGATTATTACCTGTCATTGTTATTATTTGTTATTACCTTTTTATATTTATGTGTACACGTTAATTTCTATTTTCAGGTCCATCAGGGTCGTGTCAAGAATGATATTGGTTTAGTTACCTTTTGTTTTTGACCATGTAATTATTTATAAATTAAGAGTCTTATCTCCTAAAACTTGAAATGTAATATTAATCCGTAAATTTGAATGTATGACTTTAATCTAATGTTTGTAACTCTAAGTACCTATTTAACCTGTATGTTTATAGTTGAAATCGAATCTTTCACTTGAATTACATTATATGATGTTATTGAACAAGATGTGTTATGTTGATGATGATGAGTTGGGTTGAGATCCAGGATGATTGGATCGGAATGTGAAATAAAATTAGAACTGTAATATGATTTTGTCAATAACTTGGGACCTCCCAGTATAGAAGAGACTCTGCTGAAATTTTGGTGGAACCTGTTTTTTTTAAAAAACATTTACCTGAAAATTTCCAATGTATCGTGGAAAAAGAATGTAGAAATTTAGGGTTGTTACAAATTTTTTAAATATCTTTGGGTTTTTCCTTTGCACAATTAATCCAAGACTTATGATATTTTTATTTAATTCTAATAGTTAGTTAATAGTTGAAATCGAATCTTTCACTTGAATTACATTATATGATGTTATTGAACAAGATGTGTTATGTTGATGATGATGAGTTGGGTTGAGATCCAGGATGATTGGATCGGAATGTGAAATAAAATTAGAACTGTAATATGATTTTGTCAATAACTTGGGACCTCCCAGTATAGAAGAGACTCTGCTGAAATTTTGGTGGAACCTGTTTTTTTTAAAAAACATTTACCTGAAAATTTCCAATGTATCGTGGAAAAAGAATGTAGAAATTTAGGGTTGTTACAAATTTTTTAAATATCTTTGGGTTTTTCCTTTGCACAATTAATCCAAGACTTATGATATTTTTATTCAATTCTAATAGTTAGTTAAAAATCAATTTAGAACTCATATAAATAATTTCAATGGACTGGAGATGCGAGTTTTGAAAACTAAATTTATATTTTAAAATTATAGACATTGTTTATCATATTATTTGTCCCCATATAGACAATCAAAATAGGGCCAAGGAACACCATCACTGATATATTGTTGAAATCAACCTCACCATACATAGACATGCTTCTCTCCTACAAACTTTATAGCCTTACGATTTTAAAACTGTTATTTTTCTCATCAACTAAATGCCTACACTAATTCTTTAACATCAATCTTGTTTTTTCAAAACTTTAAATCAACAATATGACTATGTTTTTTCTAAAGGTTTTTGGTTGCTTATGCTTCATTTTCTATGTTTATACAATAACATAAACTTGATTTTGTCTTTGCCTTATTTGTCTTCCTTTTATGGATATCTCTACTTATCATATCTTCGTCGTTCATCATTATATGTCTATAAGTCTTCTTCATTATACCAAGTCTACTTTACTAGTTTCCTCTTTGTTACCATAATCATTTCCTTCATGTCTTTCTATTATCGATTCTTTATAGATTAGCATTCTTGTGTCTATCTTATTACCTCATCTTTTTATATTGTCCTTTATCTTACTTAGTTTCACTTTGTCTTCTAGTTACAGGACTCCTCGTGATGCTCCATCTTTGGTCTTTTTTTTTTATGTCTTTTTATATGGTTCTCATTTTTTAACTTCAACTTAATCTTGTATTGTCTCTTATCATCTCTCTACATTATAAACTTTACTCATTATTCCTGGTCTCAATATTGTCATGGATAATAGCTCATCTAGTTCATTTTCTCCTTTGAATCTCCCACTACATACTCATATCCACACACACCTCTTGACCTTTTATCCATGTCAGGCCAAACACTATCTTGTCTCATATATTTCTTTAGCTAAGGTTGTTTTACCCTATTTATTAGAATTTATTTGTTATATTAAGGCCAAATGACATTCTGAATGGAATTTAGCATTGGTCTCCAATCATATTTGGTCTTAGCTTTTTTTTTTATTCCTATATGAATATTGCTAATTACAAATGGGTATATAAGATTAAACAAAAAAAAAACAATGAAACCATTAAATGATATAAAGCTTGATTTATAGCCAAAAGTTATCATCAATATGAGGGTATTGATGTAGAGGAGACCTTCAATCTAGTTGTCAAACTAGCTATACATTTTTTACTATTACTATTTCCTAGGGATGATCTATTCATTGATTGAATGTTCATTGTTGTATCGTGCATGTCATCGGTCATAAAAAAATATGATTAATAATGTTTAAGAGTCGTCACCTAGTATTATGATCACTAAGAAACCTAATAGTTTGTGAGAGTTTGGGTAAGTGGACTAGTTGTGTATGAAAAAAATACATCAGCCCAAATGCATCCTACCTATGGTCAGCTGCACTGTTGATTTATTGTTTTTTTTCTATGTTCATGTTTCTATTTATTGGTTTGTCTAAGATTCAAGAAAAGTCTTTATCAGTAAGAAGGTTCTTATCTTATTAGGCTAAAATCTAACCATTCTAAAGCCAAAAATTATGTAAAATACATATCTCAATTTTTTTAAAAATGATTTTTATGGTGTTTTTTAAATTTTGGTCAAATTCTAATGGATAATCACAAACTTGTTATGATTCCTATTAATTGATTTTTTTTCCAAGTATGATAAAAATGCAATTTGTTTATGAAATATGTATGACAATTTTAGAATTTAGCTATATGCACATGAATAAAACTTATTTTTGTATTATTTCCCAATAAGGAATTTTTTATTTTTGTATTTTTTCTGAAATTTTGGATAAAAAACATGTATATTTAATATCAGACAGTATCTTACAGTGTAAGTTTATAGCCCAAATATTAAATAAAATGGTTGGAAAATACACAAGGGACCTATAAATAAATTCAAAATGGTCCCCGAATTCTTTAGAAATTATTTGAGGTATGTTTGGTGAAAGCATAAATTATTGAATACTATGAGGTTGATTTGTAGCTAAAAAGTACAATTAACATGAGGATATTGACTTAGAAGTGACCTTTAGTCTAGTTGTCTAGCTAGTAACTTGAATATTTTTTTTATTGTTGTTTCACAGAGCTGGTTTATTCATCGATTAGATGTTCATAATACCCTTTTAATGGTTTTCTTGACACTTATGTTAACATGTAGCAACTTTTAGGTTTTGTTGATTCTTACCTTCCTTTTTATGTATGCATACTTCATAGGTCTCTTTGTGGTCTTAAACATGCACTAAGTGCATAGTTTGACCAACTCTGCTAATTTTTATTGGGTTTCATCTTTTGTAGATGTCAAACTAACACTTTACTTCTTATATATAGATCCTTGACTATTTATATTTATATTCTAGTTTATGTTAATGATATTTATATCATAAGTAATGATATTTCTTCGGTAACTCAGTTGATTGCTTATCTTAGTGAAGAACTCTTTATTTGAGACTTGGATTGTCTGAGTTACTTTTCTTATATTAAGATATAATATATTTCTCATGGGCTATTATTATCCCAATCTCGCTATTCCTCTAGCACTATGCACAAGCCTGACATGTCCAATACTAACCAATTTTCATATTGATGATTGTTGGTTTTTGTCTTTCCACCACTTTTAACAATAATTCTACTTATTCTAACCCTATTGTTTATCATCAGGTGGTGGTTGAATGTCTTCAATGTCGTACTTTTACAAGGCTATATATTTCTTTTTTTATTAATAAGGTTTGACATTTCAGGACCATTAGATTACGATTAAACGAGTCTTCCTTTATGCTCATGGTACATCTTATTTTGGTTAATGTTTTACTATCTCTTTTAATATCTTACAAAATGGCTTTAGTGACTCTGATTAGGCTAGTAATATCTATGATTGAAAATCTATGGGTTTTTATATTATATATCTTGGCTGTAACCATTCTTTTGGAGGTCTAGTGAGTAGAAAATGGTTACTCGATCATCTACAAAGGTTGAATATAAAGATATTGTTAATGTTGTTGTTAAGTTATGATGACTATATTCCTTATTGTCTAAACATAGTTATCTATTCTCTTCTCCTTCTATTTTATGGTGTGACAATTTTAAAGCAACTTATCTAACGACTAATCTTGTTTTTCAATTACATATGAAACATATTGAAATAGATTTTCATTTTGTTAGTGATATATATGTGAAGAAAGGAGCTATAAGTTTAGTTTATTGCCACTGATATTCAAATAGCGAATGATATTACCAAACCATTGAGATCTTCTCGTTGTTTTTTCTTGATTCAAGTTGGTTGAGTGCTTCCATGTTTTCTAGTAATTTCTAGCTTGCACAAGTTATAGCCTTACAGGCCATCAATGAAGCTTATATGACGGTTCTCAATAATTAAGTTCAAGAGCATTTGGTTACTCTTTAAAGCTTGCTTTGATTATTCCTTTACTTACTTAAGTGCATGCCTAGTATATATTGAAGTTTTTGTTCTCGACAATAATGATGATTCACATGCATTTGTTGAAAAATTATGTCTCAATTACAAAATATAAATTTTTTCTTATCATAAATAATTGTCATAAGATTATTTATTTGAAAAAAATAAATAAAATTTTGGTTTTGTTAATTTTTTTAAAAATAGAAAGAACTTATTATTTTTTAAAATAAATAAATAAAATATTTGAGCATGTCAAGCTTCTATGTGGTTGGCTATAAGGAGCCAAGCCTACCCATGCATGGACCAAACACTCTAGGCCCATATAACGATGTAAAAACAAATCTATTAGAGTATGTGTTTCCTTTCTCCAGTGATGCATTAATCAATTTTATCTTATCTAGTGTTTGATTTGTCATCATAAATTAGACAGGCACATCAAACCTTTTTAATATTATTATTTTGATTTAGACCAGACAATTTAAAATTAGCCACCTGGACAAACCTTTGAAAACCCATTTTAAATTTAAAACCTATTTTAATACATTTTAGAACCTTAAAAAATACAATCAAGTTCTAAAGTTATTTTTGAATTTAGGCTTGATCAACCTTCTTGGGCCATATAAATGTTTTTCATAGACTCTAATCTATGTGACTAATTAGGATTAAGTTTTTAACCATAATAGCTATCATGGAAATTAACAAAAAAGTTAATAGACATGGAAAGATCATCATAGACTCTCTCACTAGACATTATTTGATGTCTTTTCTTCTTTTTTTAAAAAATTCTTTTTGGGATTTTTCTCTTTCATTCACTATGCTTTTCAATTTTATCATTTCATGCTATGTTATTTTGAATTTGGATATTTGTAATAGTTTGTATTAACTTGCTATGGGGTTTTTAAGGAATCGATAAGATGTTTTGATTTTTTTTTTATTTTCAATATGGCAAAATAAATTTTGATTTTATTGCTTGAAAAATATTATAAATGAAGAGATCGAATTTGACATTATGTCTAAAATAGAGGGATTCTTTTTAATGTTTGAATCAAGTTTTTTTTTTCCTTTAGGATTGTGTTTTTTTTACACCTCTAGTTTTTTTAAATTTTGTTGTGGTCTAAAATTTTATTTTTCTTATTTTTTAGTTCCTAAGTTTAAGAGATGAGAGACAAAATCTCTAAAAAATAGTGAAGGAGAGAGAAAGTTAATGGTTGACCAAATTGCACTGATAAAACTATCTATTATTGGTATCTACATGTTTCATTTGACGATGAAGAGTTCTATTTAGGTGTTTTTTCCCTTTATCTTGTCAAAATAAGTATTTGTTAGGTTTAAAAAAAAGAATTAGCCCTACAAAGAGTGTTTATTAGGTGTATTCAGGAGAAAATAGGTTGAAAAAATATTTGTTAGGTCTAAAAAGAATTAGCCTTAATTTGTTTTCCACCTGGTAGAAAGCAAGGCTTCAAGATGATTTATTTTATTTATAGTTAGCCTTGAAACCCCATGTGCTTGACCTTTTCATTTTAAGAGCCATACGCAATAGCTCACCAAGGCTCAGTCGCCTAACCTTTTTTCTGCCTTTAAAATTTTAGATTTATATTGGAAACAACTTACTAGGAAATCTAAAGGGTCACACGCATAAGAATCATTGGTCAGAAATTAAAATAGGATAATTACTCAAATGTGACTTGATTGTGAATAAGTTTTAGAAATTATGGAATAAAATGTAATTAATATAAGGAATTACAATTATAAACTTTGAAAAATTGAGTAAAGACTTGATTGAGTAAACTTCTAAAATTATCCTGAAATAATACATGTGATATTATTCAGGGGGAGAATTGATATTTTGTCATTTTTAGGGTTTTTAGGTTTTCCTATAAATAGAATGATATGCTTCTTATTTTCTAGGTTGTACGCAGTGAAATACAAAACACTTGAAAGCACATACAAAAAAAAGATAACAGTCAAAGGCATATAAATCTATTTATTCTAAAATTATTTAGGAGATTTCTTACCTATGATTTGTGTAAATTACCATAAGAGGTTAGACACATGGACGACTTATAATTTGCAACAACCCAACCTTGAAGCAATTATTTAAAGCTAAAAAGAATATTTGATCTTCAGGTAATCTTCATATAAACCCTAAACAACTCTAGATCTGTCTAATAAGATCTTGAGACTCATGAAGATTTTTAACTTAATTGTTTTTGCTGTATATATGTATTTCAGAAAACCCAACAACGGTATTGAAGCTATCATTAGACAATTACAATTGTTAATTATATGTTTGAATTGTTATTGATGTTAATTTTAAATTAATTTTATGTGCAAAATTAAGTTTTCCTAAATTTTGTTTTTCTCTTATGATTTTTCAAAAATAAAAAATGATTGGCTACAGTTCCCACTAGATTTGGCAAAAAGATTTGAATGTAGCTGGAATATATTAATTTTGGCTGGAATTACCAAGAAATAAAAAAATAAAGCGACAACATCATTGCCTCACCAGGTGTAGCACCTAGGGCGCTATTGCGTCAAATCTGTTAGATGCTGCCTTGTGCTGGTGGTAGATGTAGTGTGAGGCTATTACCTCGTGCTGCAAGCGACGCAGTGGCAGCCTTTGTGCCACTGTCGATGGTGTCGCCAATAGTGGGTAATGAGAGCCCACTTATAAGTACAGTAAAAGGAAAGAGACATGGAGTAGAATTACAATTTTGCCCTTATATATATATATGGTTTTTTGGGGGGAATTACAATTCTTCCCTTATGTCTTATACCTTTTTGCAATTTTATTTTTACAGTAAAATTACAATTCTAACCCTCTCACTTGTATTTTATTACAATAGGTATTTTGGGATATAATTATAATTATGCCTCTCCTTATATAAAAAAATGATTTTATATTTTAAAATTGAAATGTAAATTAAAGTAATTATGAAATAAATTTACATAATAGGATTAAGATTGAGTTAAAATTTTTAATTTATTTTTTTATTTTTGTAATATCTTAATAGGATTAGAATTTAATTAAAATGTTTAGAAAAATGATTTTTTTTTAAATAAAAAGAGTTTTTAAGTTCGAAACTTTTATTTAATTAATCCTAAAATAGTTTAGTATCATAATAAGAATTTTAATATGATTAATTTTCTTATTAAATTTTGAAAGTTATTTCTCAAAGAAAATTTGTATTAAACAAATTTATTATGTTCGGAAAATTAACAAATTTATTTAATTAATCCATGCAATGAAATTTAATTAAAATAATAAATCACTTGTTTATATATTAAGTACATGTTGAAAACATGATTTGTTGTCTTCAAATTTTACATGCATAAAACTAGAATTTTATTCATGAATAACTTATTGAGCTACTCAAGGTTATCAATCAAATATGTTTAATGCTATAAAATCGATTCCTACTTAACGAACTTATATGATTTAGATGAGTTACTTATGATCATATAAGATTATATGCAATAGTTAAGTGAAATATATATGATATATTTAGACAGAGTTGTCATTTAACTAACCTAATTTAATTTATTTTGATTTGTTGAGTTACTTAAGGTCATATAAATTAAATAGGTTTCTAGCCCATTGGAAGATCTAATTGAGATTTCTTGAATTAATATTGAGGGATATTAATTTGTAGAAAAAAATAATAGGATACTAAATTATGATTAAAGATCTTATCTAAATTTAGTTTAAAGTATTTATGCATGAAACTAATACTCATTATCTTTACATGAATAGGTTGATATATTATCATGAGTAAAAATAAATATACCCCTACATAACATATTTGATGTTAATAAATTAACTAAATAAAATTTCTTGGACTGGTACCAAAATGTAAAAATTGTTCTCAAATAAGAAAGAATGTTATATGTTCTTGAAAACTCGATTCCTCTTGTTCTTGATGAGGACACTAATAACAAAGTTATGATTGATTATCAACTTCATATTGATGACAATGAGAAGGCTACATGTGTGATGTTAGCCACCATATCACTGAAATTTCAAACATAACATGGAAATATAGATGCTCATATAATAATTATGCATCTCAAAGAATTGTTTGATGTAGCTAGTAAAACTATGAGGTATAAAACCTCTAAAGAATTGTTCCATTGTAAGTTGACATAGGGCTCCTTATTGAACTCCCATGTGTTGAGGATGATTGGCCATTTTAGAAATCAGATCAATTAGGCTTTATCATGGACCATAAGTTAAGCGTTTATTTGGTCTTGCAGTTTAAACATAAAAGCCTACTTGGAGCATCTAAAATGACAAGGGAACTTGTCATTATTATGGCAAAGAAAACCAATATTCTTGAAATCGTGAATGATAAAACGTTTATTGAAGCTTCTACTTCATATAAGTTTGTGATTAAATAAAGATAAAGTGAACATACAAGTTGATAATGAAGAAAATGTTGTGTTAATTTTGTCAAGTGGGCTGATACTAGAACTTGATAAATGTTATTTTGTTTTAGCACTTTCTAGAAACATCATATCCATTTATGAATGGATTTAAATTTATTATTAAGAGCAAATGTTACTCCTTTTATGATAATGATGTTTATTATGGATCTGGTAGATATACAAATGGTTTGCATATACCTAATCTTGAAATGTCTATGTTTAATATAAGTAGCAAGATGAACAAATTAGATAAAAAATATCCATACTATTTATGGCATTGCAGACTATATCATATCAACGAAACAAGAATCACCATGTTATATAAAAAAAATGATATTTAATCCTTTTGATTATGAATCATATGAAACTTGTAAAGCTTGGTTATTGAGTAAGATGACAAAAACACCCTTTATTGAAATAGTAAAACATCTAATGAATTTTTAGGTCTAATATATACAGATATATGTGAATCAATAATGATTTATGTCATAGATGGATATAAATGTTTCATCATTGATGACCATGTTGGATATGGTTATATGTATTTAATGAAAGTCTAAATCATTTGAAATATTGAAAGAATTCATAAATGAAATTGAAATACAAATTAAAAAGGGTATTAAGATACTTTGAATGAATCAAAGTGGTGAATAATTTAACAAAGATTTTTAAGATTATCTAAAAGAGAATGAGATTCTCTCATAACAGACACCTCCTGGAACACCACAATATAATGGAGTTTTTAAAAAGAGAAATTACACCATATTGGATATGGTGTAGTTTATGATGAGTTATACAAACCTTTCACCTTTTTTAGGGGACTATGCCCTACAAACTACTCCTTACTTTTTAAAAAGAGCTTCATTAAAATATATTGATAAGATTTCATATGAGATATGAAATCAATCTTATCAAACTTAATGATTTGAGATGTGATATTTATATGAAGTGTATTGTATCCAAAAAGTTAGTAGCTAAGTTAGATAAATATAAGTTTATAAGATATTTAAAAGAAATTATTGAATATTATTTATATCATCCTGTTGAGAAAAAGTGTTTGTTTCAAAACATGTTACCTTTTTACAGAAAAAAGTTGTTCCTTAAAAGAGTAGTGAGAGGAAAATAAAACTTAAAGAAGTTTAAAAACCATAATCTAACATGCAAATACAACCCGAGTCTAAGGCTATAACATTGGATGTTCATCCTGAAGTTCAAAAAACATAAAAACTTTGTAGATCTTGTAGGACATGTCATGCACTAATGATACATGGATTTCTTATGAAAGCTAAAAATGACTAGTTGTTCATACTTGATGAGCGCATTGAACCAATATCTTATATTGATTATAAGAAATGGCTTGGGTCCATGAATTCTGAAATGGACTCTATGTACACCAACCAAGTATGAACTTTGATTGATCCACCTGAAGAGATAAAACTCATTGAATTTAGTTGGGTCTTTAAGAGAAAGACTAACATGGATATCAATGTACAAACATACAAAGCTAGACTAGTTACCAAAGGTTACAGACAAAGAATTATAGGTTGACTTTGATGAAACCTTCTTACCGGTAAATATGTTAAAATCTGTAAGAGTTTTGCTTATTATATATACATACCATGATTATGAAATTTGACAAATGGATGTCAAAACTGTATTTCTAAATGAGAATCTTCAAGAAGATATGCATGTGACACAACCTAAAAGTTTTGAATTTAAATAATTTTTCAATAAAGTATGCAAGCTATAAAAATCTATTTATAGACTTAAACAAGCTTCACGAAGTTGGAATATTTATTTTGATGAGATAATCAAATAATTTGATTTTATTAAAAATATTTATGAGCATTGTGTTATAAAAAGGTTAGTGGGAATAGAGTTGTTTCTTAATATTATATCTAGATGACATATCTTTAATAAGAAATGATATTTTATTTCTCTAGTTAGTAGTTAGTAAAGATTTGGTTGTCCAAGAATTTCTCCATGAAGGATATAAGAGAAGCAACCTAAAAGGTTGCTTGAATGTCTTAATCAATCTACATAGATAAGATGTTAAAAAAATTTAACATAAAAGAATTCAAAAATAATACTTACCTATTTCACATATAATACGTCTCATCAAGGATATGTTTTCTAAAACACAAATTAAAAGAGATAAGATGAAAATGATTCCATATACTATAGATATAAGATCCATAATATTTGTGATGTTATGCACAAGACCAAATGCATCTTATACTTTGAACTTAACAAGTAGATATCAATTTAATCCAGGTAAAAGTCACTAGAAGATGAACTAGTAATTCATGATTATTTGGATGCTAGTTTTCAATCAAATATTGAAATTAAAAAATCTAATCTGGTTATATTTTACTCTTAATAATGGTACTAAATTGGAAGAGTTCCAAATAAGAGACCAAAGTGAATTCTACAACTAAAGTTGAGTACATCTATGCGTTTGAGAGGGTAAAAAAGGTTGTTTGAAGTTTGATGTTTTGTTAGCTGTCAATGAGGCTGCAACTTTGAAAATTGAAATCTTAAGCAATTTTTTTTTATTATTATTTGATGTTATTTGTCGTTGTTTCTAATTCAAACATGTTTGTTATTAATAATGTGGTTTATATGGACCAAAAAATATAAGTTCAGAGACCTAGAAGGTATTATTCTAGGTTTGGCAATAATCCATGTTTTCTGGGCAACCTAGGTTCCTATTCTTCATATTCATCTGAAGAACATTGTCTTTAGTACTAGCTTTAGGTTTCTTTGTAATTTTATTTTAGTCTCTGAATATTCGTACATCATTATTAGTCAATAATCTAAGTTGTTCTTGCATCAATAAAACATTTTTTGACAAAATTGTGTTGATTTAATGATAATCAAAGCAAATAGACCCTTGATTCTTGATCTATGCTTGATTGGAAACAAAACCTTGCCTTTTATTACTTGAAATTTGGTTTGGTTTGATATTTATATTGTTGGGTTAGATTTTATGGTCTTTATTGTTCTTCATTTTTCTTAGTATTTGATCTGTTTTCGTAGGAAAATTTTATGATTTTCATGTTTCTTTTAGATTTGATTTTATTTTGGTTTAAATCTCTATTTTGATGTTTTGGGTTAAACTTTGGTTTTTGGTTCGGCCCATGATTGAATCATTGTTTTCAGATCAATCCGGTCAGATCAAAATCGAGTCATTTGGTAAAGGCCTATTCATTTGTTTTAATGAATAGATTGAGTGACACATCGTCTATTCCTGTTTTATTATATTTCTTAGCCGAGAAGGCTAATCGAATTGTCATATTCAGGTAAATAAATGTGGCATCTTCGACCATATTAGGGTCTCCAACCACCACCATTCAACAGAGGAGTTTCCCTTCTATAAGGTTATGCCATCTTTGTTCGGCGTTTATACCCCTACTTGCCACATGGAAGCCCTCAACTTCTTGTCCCAAGATAGTCTTATCTTATTCAACCAAATTTGGCAATGTTACACACAAGTTTGGATTAATGATGGGAAAGCTACAGACAAAGCTAGTGGAAAGTGCATCCTGAGTCAGTCATTTTCACTCAAGCTTCAGTTATGAAGTTCCCAACTTTTTCTAGAAGCTCTAAGAGTTTGTTAGACATCTAGAGTGTAACATCTTCCGTACCGGGATCAATGCATCAACCATAAAAAAAAAAAAAGAAACATGGTAAATTGTTTTTTTGAACTCATACACAGTTTATTGAAATTTCTACCAAAATTTTGGTAGAGTTTCCCCTATGTCGGGTGGTCCCAAGTTATCGAAAAATCTTTTGTACCCATCTTGTATTCATTGTTCATGCACAATCCAAACATTTCAAGTCTCAAACTGTAAACTTTTAAGATAAAATTCACACAATTATCAAGTTATAAAAATGAGAAAAATCCTAGGATTTAAGAGGTAACCATTAATTAACCATCGCAATTGCATTCATACGTTAGCATAATAAAGATTCTAACTTTCAAATTACCACTTACAATTTTAACAAAAATAACACTAGATAACTTTATACATACAATTTAGAAATATTGTTATATACAACCCAAAAGGAAAATTCTTCCAACTTTCTAATAACTTAAGTGACTATATAGATAGAACACCCAAGCATCAACTAAGGGTTACGCTGCTGAGATGAACCTACATAGTAGTTTGTATAAATATAATTAAATTAATTAAGATGATCTAGTATATTTTTCACTACACTAACAATTTGCTTTTTAATTTATTCATCATCAATTTCTATAGTTTCCTTTCTGCCAGCACACCAATCTTGTCCAATAATAACTAATTCTATTAATCACCCTTTTGCATGGTACCAGTTCCAAATCAGGAGACTGGTCCATTCATCAGCCCATTGTCCATTCATAAGCCCATTCACAGGGCACTAGTTCCAAACCAGGACACTGGTCCATTTATCATTCATACACTACATGTAAACACAAAAAATTAAAAATCTTATTAGGGACTAAGTTAAAGAATTACACAAGACTTTAAATTAGAAATCTAAGTGTCAGACACCTACCTGAAAACTGTGCTCTGCTAGTCGTACCCTGCTCCCGTCTATTTTCCACAATTTCACCTGTACCAATTTACACTAATTTAAATTTCAAGTCTTGACCACACATACACATATATACATACTACCTTCATAATTCAACATTTTGTAATAAAAAACAATTCCAAATAGAAGTTACCAATTTACAAGTTTTAGGTGGCTCAACATAATGGATTGTCCAACTGTTACTGTCTAAAAATTGAATTGTTACTGTCCGACCTCTCCTCAGATTTTTAACTATATCTGGAGTTATAGAACTCCATTTCAAACGAGATTGGTCTCGTTGAAAAGCTAAAACACGAGGCTACAAGTTCTATGTAAAAGGAGAACCTAGTTCTGCCTCTAAGATAGTCAAAATTTCTCATCAACGAACATTGGACTGTTACTATCTAAAAATTGAATTGTTACTGTCCGACCTCTCTTCATATTTTTAACTATATATGGAGTTATAGAACTCCATTTCAAGCTAGATTAGTCTTGTTGGAAAGTTAAGACACAATGCTACAAGTTCTATGCAGAAAGGAGAACCCAATTCGGCCCCTAAGACAGTCAAAATTGTTCATCAACGAACATTGGACTGTTACTGTCTAAAAATTGAACTGTTACTGTCTGACCTCTCTTCAGATTTTTAACTATATCCGAAGTTATAGAACTCCATTTCAAGCTAGATTAGTCTTGTTAGAAAGCTAATACACGACGCTACAAGTTCTATGTAGAAAGGAGAACCCAGTTCGACCCTCAAGACAGTCAAAATTGCTCATCAACAAACATTGGACTGTTACTGTCCAACTTTTACTGTCTAAACACTGTTTACTATTTTAAGTATAACCAGAGCTATAGAGCTTGGTTTTATGCGTGGTTTATTTCTTTGGAACATTACAACATGGCTCTACAACTTTCATGAAGAAAAGTCTCTTAAATTTTGTCATCTTAGGGTCCGAATCTGAGCAGAGAAGTTGAGAGACAACCAGTCCAGTTTTGATTTCAAATTCAACAAGTATAAATTCATTTCTCATGCATTTTTGTTTCCATCATTTCCATCCACCTATCATTATTTAACAAACTTCTTAAACCTATACTAAGGTATTCTAAAATTTCAATTATTCAAGAAAAACACAAATAAATTTAGGTGACTTAATAAGAGAACTTGTTACCTTTTATTACAACATGAGTCAAGAGATTGAAAACAACCCCTTTTCCTCTTCTCTTTCCTTCCTTCTTCTAACCCTTCCCTTCCCACTAGTAATTGTTTTCTATGTTTTCTTCCTAAATCTTACTTGAAGCACTTTCAGTTCACTTACTCTCACTTTCCTTTGGATTCAAAAGGATGAATTTACAAGGTTTCCTCTCAATTTTTCTTTTCTCCTTTTTCTTCCTCTCCTTAGCTGGCCATTACTTTGGGGATTTCTAGAGATTTCTAGTTATTTATAATTATGTTCTTTCCTTATTTGCATCTTGTCCCCCATATTTACTTCTATTTTCACATTGACCCCACCACTACTTCTCTTTCTCTTTACTAACTCCTTACTCCTTTATTATTGTTTTCAATTTCACCCCTCTCATTAAATAATTTCTCTTTTAATCCAAATTAATTTGTTCAATTTAATCATTTCTCCACATCCTTTGTATTTTTTAATTTTACTAAATCAAGATGAGATTATTATATTCGAGGGTTTACATAGAGAGCAGGAAAATAGAAGAATAAGAGAGAAGAATTGTCTCCTAGCATATAAAAGCCAAAAAAATAGGAAAGAATCCCCTATGATCTAGTTTTGCAAAACCACCTTCAAAATCCATAAATGGTTTTACAACCACCTGCCTTTTAAGACTATAAAAGAAAAGGAAATCACAGAAAAAAAAGAGAAAAGTCATAGAGAAAAGAAAGAGAAAAACTTAGATAATTAAATCACCAAAAGTCTCTTAATTAAAGTCTATGGAATATTAACAAGAAGAGGGAAAAAAAAAGGTACAAGGCAAAGCCCAAATACTAGAGGACTATCAGCTTAAGGAAGAAGCAAGAAATTCCAAGCAAAGAAGGCAACATTGGTAAGGTCTTTCTTAAATTGTGCTACGAGGGTGGAGCTCAATGAGCACACCCCCTTCTTTTTCTAGATATTTGTGTTAGATGTTCATTATGCATTTATTTTTTAGCTTTTTGTTAGTTTTGATGCATTTGGTGCTTTATTTAATCTTTTTCAAATGATTAGTTGTGACATGATTTAGTGTGTGTGTGTGTGTGTGTGTGTTTTGTTTGAAACTCGTTTAAATTATTAGATTTGTTCATTGAAGTTTCAAATGTTAGTATAAAATGATGTTTTATATGCTTTGATATTAGACTAATCATTTTTATGTTTTTTGAAGTTATGGTAATAGGTTTTAGGTATTGAAGTTGTTGTAGTTTAGGTTGTTTTAAGTTATAATGTTGGGTTTGCTGAAGTTGTAGGCATATTGTTTAAGCTTTAAGACAATGATTTTAATCAATAAAACAATGTTTATACATAGAGAATGTTATGTTTACTAGCTGTCACATATACTCTGTTTACTATTTTTTCTATTGATTTTTGTTTTCTTATTGTTTTGATGATTCTAACAGGTTGTTTTAAACATGCTTAAGCTTTGTTTGCTATGTTTAATTTGCTTTTCTAGGTTTTATTATAGTTTTCTAGGTTTAGGTCTTGTTACAAGGTTCTAGGTTTGCTAACATTTATGGGCTTATATTTTTTAGATGAACTTTGCCTTAGGTCATTGCTTTTTGTGTCATTTTAGTCAATTGATGGTTCTTACATGTGCGTGTATGCTTTTTGACCTTTAATCTAAGGTTTTCATGGCTTAAAACATTGATTTAATGGTTTATGATGTTTGGTTCATATTTTGCATAAAATCAAGTAACTATGACTTTTGTTATGATCTATCCCCAAAAGTTTGCTTGAATGCTATTTTCAAACATATATGTGCTTTCAATTTGATCTAATATGGTTTGTTTTTAAAATCACATTTCTGGGTTGATTCGAGTGTTCTTCAAGTTCTTGAGTAAATTCAAACATTTTCTCTTTTTTTTTTTATCTTTGTTATTTCCTTTCTAATTTCCAGTCATGTTTTTGGACTTGGGCCTTTGGGCCAAAAAGCCTAACCCACGTGGCTGAGTTGGGTCCATTTATGTTAATGCAACGTCTGGTTGACTTCAAATTCTCAAAGAAAAAAAATGTTATATTTTGTTTTTAAGGCGTGTTTGTCAAACATGGTCTATAGAAAATTTTTAAGCCTATGATTTTTAGTTAATGGTGTGTTTGGAAAACATATCATACTGATTTTCCAGCAATGTTTATTTTCTTATTTTTTATGCTTTTGCCAAACAAACATTAAATAGTTTCTAAAAATTCAAGGACCATTTTAAAATTATTTGTGGGACCCTCATGTATTTTCCAACCATTTTATTTAATATTTGGATTGTAAAATTACATTGTAAGGTCAAGACCCGGTATTAAATATACTTGCTTTTTTTTCTTCAAAATTTCAAGAAAAAAATACAAAAAATATATTGAAAAAAATAAAGACAATTTCTAAAAAAAACTATGTATCAAAACATGTTTGTGATTATCTTCATGCATAATTCACAACGTCCAAATTCACAAAAACATTGTGTGAATTATTAAAAAAAAAGACAATCTTCATGCATAATTCACAACAAAATTTATTGAAAAAATAATATATGTGTGTGTGTGTGTTTTATTTGTGTGCATATAGCCAAATTCTAAAATCTTCATCCATAATTCATATAAAAAATTGCATTTTTATCATACTTGAAAAAAAAATCAATATATATATATCACAACATGTTTGTGATTATCTATTAGAATTTGATCAAAATTTCAAAAACACTATAAAAATCTATTTGTTTAATTAATATTTAGGATATGAATTTTATAAAGTAATGCATATTCATGATATTAAACTAAATGAATTGACAATAATACACCTTTAATTTTTTGTGCTTTAAAATGGTTAAGTTTTAATTTCATAAGATAAGGACCTCCTTACTAAGAAGAACTTTTCTTAAACCTTGGACAGATCAATGTATAGAAACATGACAAGATGAATAAACAATGTAGCTTATCTTAGGTAAGATGTACTAGGGGTGATACGTCCTCCCTATACACAACTAATCTCTTTATCCAGAATCTAAAATCATTTAAGGTTCCTAATGACCAAAATAGTAGGTGACGGCTACATCTTTTTTTTTTAAATGATAAAGGACAAGAATTCCTTATTCTTTCCATCCATCACAATAAAATCCCCATTCAAGAGAATAATCGTTGTGACGCCACACATATGTAATAGTGGTCATGTTCAAAAAAGTGATATTACTCTTGAGTTTGTGGTCACGGAGAAATAAATTATGGATATTTTTATAAAGTTATTAAATGAAGAAAGATTATGTGCTTTTCAACTTGAACTAGGTATGGGCAATCCTCGAACTTGATCTTATGTTTCTTGCTACATGCTTAGTGAGAAAAGAATGAAGGTTTTTTTCAAAAATATTTAAGGGGAAACTTTGTAACTTTTTTGTGCATATAGTCTAGAAAAATTCATTTTTGGTCCTTTTAGTTTGATATATATATATATATATATATATATATATATATATATATATATATATTGTTGCTCACATCTTAGTCCTTAGGTTTGAGAGAAGTGAGAGAGTCACCGAAAAATGATAAATGAGAGAGAGGCGTAGTTTCTCCACATTGATGGTCAAAATCATTAATTTTGATATCAATGCATTTCATTTGACAAGGTAAGATTTATTTAAATTAAGATTTATTTAAGTGTTTTGGATCCCTAATATCACATTTAAAAGTGGATTGGGGCTCGTTAATTTTATTTTTTTGGATTGATTTTTTATTGTTTGATGATTTTTTATTGTTTGATTGATTAAAAATTACTTTTTTTCCAACTTGTGGTTAAGAGTGGGTCAATTAGCTAGCAAGCCTCATGAAGGTGAAAAACTCATTCAATTTTAATATATTATATAGTTTACAGTTTCGCTAATGTATGTATTTATTTATTTATTTTTGTTTATACTTTTATGTTGAATAATAAATAATCATTGAACCAAAATCTAGTCAGTCTTGAGTATAAATATTTTATGTAACAGATTGCATGCCAGGGTACTTCAGCTCTAGTAGATACTAGTGAAGTATACAGCTAGGGTGTTTTTAATCTTTCTGATGCTCAGAGCAGGGGAGGACGAATATCACAGGTTGAAAGTTTGATTCTGGCTATAATTCTCCTGAGGCAATCAGTACGAGTGAGCAT